>Ga0307518_10000532_pt1 | contig 28983 bp, 48 predicted proteins | sample 25_EM_MG_FD_203889 | JGI IMG/M metagenome (GOLD analysis project Ga0307518, IMG submission 203889) | Populus trichocarpa ectomycorrhiza microbial communities from riparian zone in the Pacific Northwest, United States - 25_EM | ecosystem: Host-associated > Plants > Roots > Unclassified | place... | reverse complement strand
TCAGTGCCCCACAGGCCTCCCTAACCAACTTTGATACACCAAGAGCCTCCAACCAAAATAGCATCTGTTCTCCAGTGACAAGCCCCCTCACCAATTGTGCCAGGTCTGGATCAAATTCTGTATCTCGGAGGTGGGTTGCCCAGAATTGACATGAATACAACAGATGTGGTGGAATGTTTTCTTCAACCCTTTTTTCCAAGTCTGCCACCTCCAAGTTGGAGACGTATGATGTTTCCAGTTTGCAGATATTGAAATGAAGGCCAGCTTGCATGACAGAAAGCGAGGCAACAGCAAGATTACGATGTGCATCACCCTCCTGAATAAAGAACTCTCCGCTTCGTTTTTCGTCCAGCAAAAAGTCATAGAATGACGCGTGTAGGGGGCGGACAGGAGTAGATAGCTCATTGGCACCAGCAAGTAGTGATGCCATGAAGTTGAGGATAAATCCTACAGGATAGTGGTCATCCTCCCGTGGGAACCTGTCACGCATAAAGTCCAATGCACTGAGAGGGAGCGGCTCCTTCAACCACAGGATCTGCCGCATGACCGAACAAAAGTCCCGGCGATCATCTTGTGTTATCCCTTGAACCTGATACAATGTGCCTTCCATCTGGTGAGAATACAACTGAACAGACAAAGTCTGTGTGCCCTTGAAGAATCTGTTGATTCCTGGGCCAGTCATCCTGTTGTCCTACAGCAACTTGTGCAATTCCTGCAAACCTTTCAATCTGAGACCTTGCCAATATTGACTTTGATGGTGAAAATGGCAATGCTGACAAGTACAGGTGTGGTGTGCTCTTGTCAATGATCCCAGCAAAGTTCTGCACAAATTTGATCCCATCCTTGATGAACATCAAGAGTTCTTCATACCCCATTCTTCTGTGCTAATTCAATGTTAGTTGGATGACATCTCATGTTGCACATGAATAGACTCACCTGCAACCATCCCTCAGCAGAGATCAGTGCCTTACAGGCCTCCCTAATCAACTTTGATACACCAAGGGCCTCCGACCAAAATAACATCTGTTCTCCAGTGACCAGCCCCCTCACTAATTGTGCCAGGTCTGGATCAAATGCTGCACCTTGGAGGTGGGTTGCCCAGAATTGACACAAATACAACAGATGTGGTGGAATGTTGTCTTCCACCCTCTTTTCCAAGTCTGCCACCTCCGAGTTGGAGATGTATGATGTTTCCAGTTTACAGATGTTGAAATGAAGGCCAGCTTGCATGACAGAAAGTGAGGCAACAGCAAGATTATGATGTGCATCACCCTCCTGAATAAAGAACTCTCTGCTTCATTTTTCATCTAGCAAAAAGTCATAGAATGACACGTGTAGGGGGCAGACAGGTGTAGATAGCTCATTGGCAGCAGCAAGCAGTGATGCCATGAAGTTGAGGATGAACCCTACAGGATAGTGGTCATCCTCCTGGGGGAACCTGTCATGCATAAAGTCCAATGCACTGATAGGGAGTGGCTCCTTCAGCCACAGGATCTGCTGCATGACCGAATGAAAGTCCTGGTGGTCATCGGACCCTCGGAACAGGTCCTTCAAAAATGTCATATACATTTCATCGAGAAGAGTCCTTCCGTTGCCAGGAGCATGAGACATGATTTGATGGAAATGGTCCCTCGGGATCACTCCACTTTGGGGGGACATGAAGTCACATGCCAGACATGCCCATTCAAAGACACCACCTGATTTCACAGTGAGCTGTTGGAAATCTTTGTCAGAGAACATGTCACGAAGAGTTTTCAGGTGGGTGGAAACATAGAGATGAATGTCGTGCATGGTCAACTCCGTATCAATGGCATCGAGTGACCTGGCACAGATATGTGGAATGGTGTTTAATGCCTCCCCAATGTCCACGAGTGGCCGAGAAGTCAGGAGAATCTCGATGTTTGTTGGAAGTTCCGCGCCATATGTAGCAAGGACCTCAAGTACAGTCGCCCTCGTGTGGTCTGCACCACTCTCATCCAAAGCATCAATGACCACCACAACATTTCCAGTCAGGGAACCCTTCAATTGGGAAAGGGGTTTGAGAATGAGTTTGTTCCACTATGCTGTGATGTCTGTCGAGTCCCTCAATGAATGGTTGTTGGTTGTCACCTCAACCAGAAGCGGTCGCAAACAGAGGTCGCGATGAGCCAAGTCACATGCGATAGTCGGGAAGAGCTTTGTATGGAGTTGTTCATGGTGTCTAACGCAACTGAAACAGAAGCACGATCCGAGCATGCCGAGGTTCTGGGCATGTTGAGCAACTGTGTGTGCTATGGCCGATTTCCCCTTTCTGGCCTGTCCGTAGAGCCAGAATATGCATGGTGTAGTGGCGTCTGTGTTGTTGATCCAGTCAACAATTTCATTCAAGATTTTGATTCTCGTGCCATCCAGGCACTTCTTTGCCTCATTGAGTCCAACTCTGTCCGCACAGGTGAAGCAGTTCGAGCTAAGATCATCGTATATCTGTTTGATGCCATATTGGATGTCTGGAATAGGTCGATCTCAAAGCTCTTGCATCAGCTTCTCTAACTTCCAGGTATAGTCGACGACCTTGGTCATTGCCTCCGAGGGAACACTCTTCCCAAGCCATGACCCTGTGAAAAGGATGAGTTTCATAAAGTCTACAGGAATAAGTGGCATACAGAGAGTTTTGGTTTCTGAGTACTTTGTGATGAACTGCATGCATTCCTGTACGACTTGGGTGATCTCCACTATGACGTCCTTCGTGGCATTGATCTTCAATGAAGACCTGTTTTCCAGGACGAGCTCGTAAGTTCGTTCAATTGTAGTGACGAGCCCCCTGAGAGATGTGTCAGTACTCGCATGTGACAGCATCAACTGTCCAGATTTCCATTAATCAAGGACATCGGGCATGATCAATGCATACCTTGGAGGCCCTGTTCAATGCACTCAAGGCAATCTGAGCATATGGATGGATCTATGCATGATTATCAGTCAAGCTTGACCATCTGGCATTGAAATGACAAACTCCAATAATGCCATTGATGACTGTACTGAAAGTGCTAAGGGTTTGGCGATATCTGGTGTCTACAAGACCGAGCGCATCAACAGCGGTCTCTGCTGGGTCAGGAATGGGGTCCATATGTGCATCCTGTGTGTGGCTGAGTACTGTTGGAACAGGTTGGATATCTGGCATCTAGTGGGATCAATAAGCATCAGTAATGCATGGCTGCATGCGCACGGACCTCGTGGGTAGCAGCAGCACGTCCTTCCCCCATGGTCTCTCCAGGACCGGTGAAACTGCAAGGTTTGAGTATGGCGGCACTGAAGTTTTCAATGTCGATCGTCATGGACTGTGTGGTTCGCCACATGTAGACACTTCAGATCCAGCTCATGGATGCATAGACAACATCATACCTCTTCAAACACAGCAGATGACCCTTCTTGCCCTACTGAAGTGGCAGAGTTAGCGACAAATGGCTTGGAAGGACATAATGGTCCCTCAGTCTCTTGCTGTCGCCTGTGCTGGGGCCCAGTCAAGACACTCGGCCCCCCAGAGGCAGAGGGAGTTGGGTAAGGAGAATGCTGGAACGACATCCCCCGACCAAATTCCAACTGTCCAGTGTCCTTCGTCCTGCAAGATTTCATGTGCCCCTCTTTTGTTCCTCATGCTCACTTGCATTCTCCAAGCATCGGCTTCCTAGCCTATTTCCCTCTGAGTCGCCTTCCAACTGGACCAGCATGACTGGTTGAGATCGGGACAATGGGACACGTTCAGTGAGCCATCAGACCTGCTTGACTCACACGAGAGACGCACTTAAACATCCCTGGCTCTCCGAATCAACGCAGGTAACATGTCCATCGTCTCATTCCCACCCCAGCACGATGTCTTCATCAGCATGTAGATCGTGCAGTGCAAGACTCTCCGAATGACAATGTCGTTTCGTCTGTATTTGAATCCATGTCCGCCCCCACACCCGAAGCGGGGAAAGTGAAGGTGAGAATGGGAATCTGACTCATCCGCTGAAGAAGGTGGCGGTTCGTCAATGTCCTCTGTCGCAGTCGTTGACTCTCCAATTGTCGCTTACCTTTCCCAATCGCCACCTCACCCTTTTTCTTCTGCCTTTGTGCACCCCCACATATTGCCAGTCTCACAACCGCATTTGACCAGCACCAACACCATGCCCATCTTGCTTTCCCAGCCTCCGCATCCTGCTCTCCCCCATTCGCCCCATTCACCTGTGCACCCTCCTCTCCTCCCTCCACCTTTTCTTTGCCCTTGCCTTTGGCTCGAAACCTCCACATTGGTGCCCGCCATGCCTGTCACAGAGCCAGTGCCAGTGTTGCACACCCTCGTTGCTCTGAGCCTCTTTCTCTGTACCATGACTGCGTGCTCTCACGCATTGTCTGGGATGATTCCTCCGCCACATACCCAACTCCTCCATTCCTCAGGGACATCACCTCCCTCCACAATTCCAAAGCACACCGCATGACACCATCTCAAGCAGTGACCATGCAACCTACCCAGCAGTGTACCAATAATGACCAGGGCACTCTTTGCAATGCCTCACTGCAATGGCTCGACCACCTCTGCCCTGCTTCCATTCTGTAGGCATGCACAGAATGTATGGTTGGTTAGAAATGGGGTGTCTTTGCTGCTCGACGACTACACAGGCCTTGGCGGATACCTGGCATGGATTCATCACGACCTCAGGGCTCATATCCGCTTATGATGCACCTGACCTCGACCTTTCCTTCCGTGTGTGGGGGCAACCCTTGATAAGAAAAGCAAGTCTTATATTCCTGACATAGTAGCGTATCCAAGACTAGATCTCTATGTATTTTCCGTGAGTACATACACCCATGATGTCACTCCACACGGAACAGGAAAAAACTATCACTGAATGGACGAAACGTATCAAGGAGTGTATCAGGTTGCCCGAATGAAAAGAAAGCCTACCTACTGCTTCTTGGCTTCCCTCTCACGTTTCCTAAGCACCCAACATCGGATGTCATTGTGTAATTGGTGCATATATGAAATGAACAACGCCTTCCATCCATCACATGGATGATGTAGTTGAATAATGCATGACTCCAAAATGCGGTGAGGGTGTTTGGGCAGTCTGTCATCGTGGCTCTGCAAGCAGCCAAATCTTACCCAATGATGCACAAATGTATGCAGACGGGATAGGAACCATAGCCGACAATTTGGTGATCTTGGACATATTCGACATCTGGTGGGGGGAGTGAGTACCTGCTGCAAAGCATTGACGGCCAATATAAGAGCACGTGTACAACAAAGTAGGTGTTGAGATGCTGAATAGTCATGTTATATGCCTTGACTTCTTCTGCAAGTGCACTGGTGAACGGTGACAAATGATTTGGTGCCCGAGTATGTTGCAAGCATCAGCGAGGGAATCTGCTCCAAGGTTGAGAATCAACCTGGAATTCCTAGATGGCAAACAAGAAATCCCAACTTTGTGAGCCCGTTGCACGAACAGGAGAAATATGACTCGCCGTTCAATCATCCCCGGGAGAACTGCATGGGTCATGCGGACTATAGCATCTACGTTAATAGTCACCATGTCCTCGTTCTCTCTTGTTCAGTAGTGTCCACAAAGTATGTCAGCATTGCATGGGACTTGCCCACATTGTTGACTACAAGTGCGTCAGGTGAACATTGATGGAAGTATTCCATTCAGAGCACATACCAAATACCCCAATGTCCAAGCTGTGGAGGAGGGTCTTAAGCCCTCAGAAAGTGTCAGGGTCATTCTTTGCGAAATCAATGAGGTATATTTTGCTTTCGACCTTGCCAGTGGTCCGCTTGGCTTGGACACAGGTGGATAGAGTATGAAAGATATGTCTCATGTGAGATATCTGGAACACTCGTACCAATCTCATCTGCGGCATTGGACAGCATAGTTAGTATACAGGAAAGAAGAAGGACATTCAAGAAACCCCACAGACACCAACTGCAGCACAAATTCTTTGCCAATGCCATCGGAAGCGCCAGTAACGACTGAAGGAGTGGTAAGGATGGAATTCGTGCAGCCAGAGCAATCGACGAACCTGCCCAGGCACCTTTACCTGCACCGTCATGGACGATGACACTGGGTGCAGCAACACCCATCGCTCTTCTCACCATCTTGCATGTGGTGGACAACAACAATGTTCCAGCGTGTCTGGCTGACAATTTCTAGTATGGAATATTTGATCAACAGTCGCTCTTCAAACTCTCCGATGTCGCCTGCCTCGACCTCACCCCAGCCTCTTCGGATGGGGGCTCGTTCATTCCTCTGTACTCCCATCAGCAACATCAGGAAAATCACTTTACTATATAGCATAGCCACCCAGGTACCAAGTCACCTGGAGGCTCGACCGCAATATGATGCATCAGGCACGTGCTCTGCTGCACTATCCAGCTGTCGCCGTGTGACACGTAACACACAGTTGCCACTATCGCTGTCAGCGTGGTCCGGACAGCTTGCCATAGTCATTGTAGCCCCATACTGACACTCTGTATCTTCCAGAGTCCAGATAGCCTATATTGTTGTCCTTACATTTCCTACTTGACAAATACCAAGTACCAGATAATGATTGTAGCCACAGATACACTAATCAGTTAGCACAACAAATGTATCTAAGTTGATGTACGAGTTCACATGGAAGGCAGTCACCATCTCCAGCACATTACCAGACGTCCAATCTGAACTAATGCTCCTCCCACACTGGGCTTGAAGATGGCAAGGATGGGTGAAGTGATCAGTGCTGATCACTGCCACATTGCACCAATGATTCCGCGTCGAATGGGTGACGACAAACTGGCTGGACATGGGATCACAACGATGCAGGGAGGTGAACCATTTGATGTATGCTAGTGGATGCGGGTAAAGGCTGAGGTGCTCTCAGGGAAGCTTGAATATGACATGGACTTGAGCGATACGGATCGCTGAAATGTCCGTCAGTGCACACTCGTCGCGTGCATGAGGCCGAGTACTTACCATTGGGCCCAAAAAAATCACTTGGTTGATGGCCTTCATCCCACACAAATGCTGTATCAAACCTTGCGGGGGACTCAGCCTTGCATCCACAAGTGGCAACCTTCGGCCTGGCATGAATCCTTTGCCAGCTACTGCCGTGCCCAGTAACTACGCTAGGTCTGCTTGCAACATATAGCTGATTGAATACATCAAATTGATCTGATTCCATGGGAAATACTACTTGCTGTCGAGTCACGCGGGTGTTGAGAAATTGCTTGAGCGCCTCAAGGAACTCGGACACTTTGTAGTCATCTTGTAGCTGCTGAATGGACACGTGCTGGGAAGGGTATTTGGCCACTCTGTAGTGGGCTTTTGCTAGCAAAACCACGTCCTTCAATAACTCAGTACTACGAGTGCAGGAAATACTACATACCTGATGGCTGTCGCACAGCAAGATGATCCGTGTTGTTACCACTACCCTCCCCCCTCACCAGATGGTCACCCACCTCAGAACCTGTTTCTGAGTCGTCAATCCCTCCGCCCGAGCTTCCATGGGTGGCGTCCACACTTGCAGACTTCTTAAGTTGCTTCCAGGTGTGGTAAGCGGTCTTGTGATGGATTGCCTCTTGGCATTGAAGCCACAAGGCCATTTGTTCAATGTAATTGCATTTGTTACTGGCTTGGTAGGCGTCCTTAGCATAGTCGATGTGTAGCCATTCTGGGTATTCCGTGTTGTATCCGTCAGCGCTGCCAAGCACTTGGATAGAAGAGACGTAGTGCATGAGTGAGTGAATCTTGGGGACGTTGAAATGTTTGCGGATTCCAAGCTTGATGAGGACCTCTTTATGTGTGTGGAACAGACTCAGGCTGTCCTGCATGGCCACAAGAGTCTTGTCCGTGTTGCTGGAACTGCGCATAGTAGATGAAGTCGAGCAGCGACCAAGCGATCAGGAGGACATTGTCATCAGATGCACCAGATAGGAGACCTACAAAAACTGTTACGACCATGTCCAACTCCAGGACTTATCTGGTTACTCCGGTCGCATCGCAGCACTCTAGCCCAACTCCGGTCACGGTCGCGCAGATATACCTCCATTAAGTACGACCCTTGGTCTAGTCCCTACTCAGTCCTTACTACACCTCACCGTCTACCCTGCCTTGATGTGAGTTCTCCGTGTACCTGTTATATCCACCACCTTGTATCATTTTCGCCGGACCTGGTTTATTTTACTCGGACCTGACTTTATTTTACCCGGACCTGACTTAGTACTTTCTCCGGTTATCCCTTGTCCGCTTTTTAGGCTGTTTACTTGTCACCATAAGTACTCATCCCTAGCTCTTACTTAGTATAAGTACTCTGTAGATTATCCTGTACTCTTCAGTCTGAAATCAACCATAGTCATCTACTCCTGTTCTTGTCCGTCTCCGTCTGTCTCCGTCTACCCCTCTTGACCGGAACCTACGCAAGGGATCAACGCTCGTTGCCCTTAGTCGTTGAATCCACGCGGTCACCAACTCTGGCCGGACTAACCTCTTGTCCAGCCCTCTGCCTTTGTCCTCTGTCCGTTTTCGTCCGGACTTGACCGGACCCCCTACTGGAGTAGACCCGGACTTGACAAAAACTCTCTCCATCTCCTTGTGCTCCATGCCTGTCCACTGTGAGACTGTGGAAATGCCTTTCTTGAAGTGGCAGAGGTTGGGGTATTGACTCACGGCCTGGAAGCGCGCGTCCATCTCCTTCTCACCGATAACACCCAGACACCACTGCACGAGGTGGTCATGGAAGATTCCCTTGTGGAGTTGATGAAGAATATCGGGCATGATGCAGGTGAAGATGTTGGTGAAGGGAAGGTCCTTCCAAAATGGTTCATAGACTGGGCGCAAACCTTCCACATCAAACTTCCTCAATTGTTTATTTTTTCACATCCACCGCAAAGTCTTCAACATGTCAACCATACTGCGGCACATGCATTCCTCAAGGTCTCCACAATTGTTTGATGCAACCAGACAGCGAGGGCAGCAGCTCTCCTTGTTGCAACTCACCAGACACTGCTCAGGAAAGTCAGCAACATAGACAGCCAGAATCAGATGCACTCGATGCACGAATCCATCTGTGCAAACCATGGCCTTCCCTCGACGACCAGCATCGGCCAGAGGACGCAACAGCAACAACATTGCATAGTGGAACAGACAATGTCCTGCGGCAGACTGGGATTTCTTCTGGAAACACTCCAGTTTAGACACAGGTAAGTAGCCGATTAGGATCGTTATGTGCGCTGACACTTGTCTTCAGACATCTTTTGAGATATTCCCTATAGTTAGATATTGGCCAGGCCTTCTTGTCCCCGCTGAACACTGACAATGATGTCTTATCAGAGGACAAGATCACTGGCGCCACCACTGTGCCATCCGGCAATTTTCCCTGTCCATCATCATCAGCTTGGTCCAATCCTTCACAATTGGTGGTAGGTACTCACCTGTGTTTCCCACCACCACTCACCCATCCACATCTTGTCGTAGATATGGTTCTCTCCCTTTGCATCCGCATCCGCATGCTCTGGGACATACACCATCATTTCTTGCAATGCAGGATTGCCAATAGGCTCCTCCATGCATTCAACAGGGTCCCTTCGCCATAGTTCTACTGTCTCCCGCTTCATGGTCCCATCCTCACCGACTACATCTCCCTCAACATCAATCGTCTCACATGTCCAACCTGGGCCAGTGTATAAACAGTTGACACGTTTGAGGAATGAACGTGCATTCTCAAATGAAACACCGCTCTTCTGCATCTACAAATCACGGATTGCACTCAGTATTGAGTAGGTATGCATATTTTTATTTGCTTACAAAGGAAAGCTTCAGCAACTCATTGACCTTTGTTTGGCCAAGGTTTTTCATCAAGAACCATGCAAGTTCCCATTCGTCTTCATCACGGAAAGGGGCCCATTCACTCTCACCTCTTTTGGCTCGCAAGTTCACAGTGAGCTCAAAGCCAAGCTCCGCCCTCTTGTTGAAGTAATGTTCAACTTCCACAGCAGTCAGACCAAATTGGCGATCAAGAAGAATCATGCATTAGCAGAAGAGCTAAAAGAGGGTGCAAATTTTGCATTCAAGGTTTGTTCATTTCCTGTTGGGCGCACTGGCTGTAGTGACTGATATGTGGTGGACAGCATAGGGTGCCCATGCAAGATGAACATCGTGGCTTTCTCAAGGTGCCAATCATCCAGAAAATTATCAATACAATGTGGTTTGCAAACAAGAACAACGAAGGCATCAAGCATCACACATGGTTCAAGCCGTTCCCTCTACCTGCTCTAGCGTTGGTATTGACAGTGGTAAGTGTCGTGTACACGATCGTCACTGGGTTGGTCGCCACTGACAGTATGACTTAGATTGAATGCTGTATAGACGAGTGGATGACTGGCATGCAGACGGACATGGCTTTTACAGTTCATGACTACCATGTGGGATATGATTCCCACTTCAAGTGCCTCCAAGACTTTGATGAGGCAACAAAGGAGTATGGTGTGCTCAAAGGCATTTGTGCAAGAATTTATGAGGACGGACGGTGAGTATGTAGGTTGTGTTAATTATGGCTACTGACTATCTGGGTAGTATCCATTCAGGAGCACCTGCCCTCTCCACACAGCCTCAGAATGTGGTGTCGGCGCAAATCATCGCAGCTGTGATCAAAGAATACCAGGAGGGGTTGACCACAGAGGATGAATCAGAGTAATATAAAGTAGCTAGTTGTTTGTTAGGGATGATTGGCATGAAATGGTTTAATTATATTCCATTAGATGGTACTACTGCATACTGCTTGACTAAGAAATGGTGACTATGGTGTGCTACACTGCAGTGGTAGCAAGTGGCAATGGGAGTATACCAATGTCATGCTAGAAAGTAAGGGGACTATGTCACAATATATAGTCTTGATAGCATATATAGCAGCCTTGCTATATTGAATACATATTTACATGTCAGACTATGGCTACTATGGAGTACTATAGACTCTGTGCATGCTGCTATATTGACTTTATATTGGGGACTTGTTGATGGAGCTTTGAGTGCTACAGAGGCTATATAGTACTATATTGACAAGTGTAATTTTCCTGATGAACAGCTTGTCTGGATCCAGGAATCATCTGTTGATGACTCTCCCCACACTCTCGAATATGAATCCAAAGTTGCACAGTTCCTCGGCCAGTTCCGTGGGGCCCATGAACCCATCTCCACTGGTCCACAGAATACTTTGCTCGATCACAGCGCGTTTCTCATCCATCGCAGCGATCACTTTGTTATCCTCGCTGTTCCTGATGAATGCGCTGCAGATGCCCTGACCACATATCTTCCTCATTTCTGGAAAGCAGCTCCAATCCCCGCATTTCCGGTGTTGTTCCTTCTCATCCCAGAAACCACTGTGAAACGCATTCACGACCTCCTTGTGTCCCTTTGCTTCGACCCGCTGTAGGGGGGGGGGGTTAGGTGTTGCTGCTGCCTCAGGTGAGGCACGCTCGACCCAGGGGCTTCTGGAGGTCTGGCAGAGCTCCCAGGGACTGGGGAGACTAGGAAAACTAGGGAGAGTAGTGGTGGTTCAGTCACTCCAAGACTGAGCTCAAGAATGTACATTGAAGAGAAGGATATTGCTTAGTAAGCTAAGTACAAGCCTACATAGCTAAGGTAAGAGTCCAGTATCAGTACTACCAATCTACACACCTAGAGACAGGACTGTCTCTACACTGCTTGGTGCAGGCATCATAGGTGGAGCAGCTGTGCAGGAATATTTGCTTCCTTACTAAAGAGGATGGAGAGTCAGGCATCATGTCAAGGCACTCGTTTCACAAAGGTTTGAGGGTCGCTGCCAAGTGGATCAAGCAACAGTTCAAGCTAGTGTTGCTGCGGCTTCGGCTCGGAGCCGGCTCAAGTCAAAGTCGAGGCCCTGGTTAGCTGAGCGCCCTGTAGTCAAGCCAGGCACATCACCTACAGCTTGACTCGACTTGGCTAGTCACAACTTTGCAGCTTCAGTCGACTAACCGCAAAAAAAAATTATACATTGTGATGTAGCATGGTCTACTGTTTACAGTGAAATTGTACTACTTAAGTTGGTACTATGTATTGTGCTGCAAGCTAATTGAAGAGTGATCAGGATTCGGGATATATTGACTAAGACAAAACGGCTCCTCAAGCTGGTTCTACTCATGGCCATTTTCTGTGCGGGACTCTTGCCTGGAGTTGTTGAGTGGTCGTTTCAAGGTGCTTGACATGAGCGGCCTTGAACCGATGATAATCATCATTGAATTCATTGTGGAACCTTTGCTCTGACTCAGTATGCCACTTTCGAATAGTTCTGCGACGGGCATCGGTAGTGTTGGAGGCTTGGAGCTACTAGCGACAGGTTCAAACTTCGAAGCCAGCGTCTTCCTCGTCAGAGCCCTCATCATATGACTGCTGAGTAGCCTTGGTCATGGAGCGAGTGGTGGGGGCAGTGGTGGGGTTGGATCAATGAGAACGGGGGGACGGTAGTGTAGGGGACGCTGTGGACTGACATGGGGAGTGAATTCCCTGCCATGGATGCATGCCCGAAGTGAGGCCGCTGGAGGACGGCTCACCTGCAGCCTGCAGGGAGGTTGTAAACAGCCAGGGGGAAGATGTTCTCCTGGGGTGTAGAAACGACCAGGAGAGGCAGTGGTGTACAAGGTCAACAAGTATGAGTACTTGCTGATGGTGTTGATCAGGTTAAGCGTGATAGGGAAATGAGGAGGGTCTAGGCACTGTCATGAGAGGTTATTGGGGATGGCAATTAAATTCTGATGGGACTTACCAGCCATGGTGGATACGCTATACAGAAAGTGTGCATACTGGATGTACAGGTTGAGGGAGTCCTGCTCCTGGGTGAAGTATCGATGGGGCTCTGAGGGGGAGTAGACTGCATTGCAAAATAATGAAAAGTGTCTGTTCGTATGGCAGAGCGCAGATGGAAGTGAGCGGTGAACGTCAAGCTCGGGAGTCAGGAGTTGGGATGGGCAGTGGTGATAATGGCGAACGGAGTGATGGCGACTGTGCGATGACGGCACAATGAACAGCAACGACGTTGATTCAATGCAACTCGAGGCTGGCCGAAGATAGTTGCTGAGCAGATGCGCCAAAGTCCAATATTGCGAGACAATGGCTTACCAGTGTTGCTTGGGCCACCAAGTCCACAAAATGTTGTTATGAGGTTCTGAGACTGTGGCGTCGACAGGGAAGAATCAAAGCCTAGAAACGTTAGTTGAGCGCCAAATATCAAACACACCTACCTTAGTTGAAGTGGTCAGTAGGTTGTAGATAGCAGGCAGTTGCATGACTCATGCGTGGACACTGGAACAGTCCAAAACACAAGTTTGCAGGCTTATGTACTATAAATCTACATCAAGTTCAACATACAGTGCCCATGAAGTATGTAAGAGACAAAGAGAGCAAGATCTAGCGACGATGATATGAGTAATGAGACTTCAAATTGAGTAGTAAATGTAATTAATACAACTGCACATGCTCTGGGACAGTGTCGCCTTCCACCGATGCAATGGCATCAATGGCTTGGACCATTGCATTGTTGAGGTTACCTTCTGCAGTCACAAGGCAAGCTAATGCATCCTCTGTATCCTCGTCACAAACCATGTCCTTCTCTGATGTTATCCACTGTTGCGTAAAATGTAGGCAGTCCTTCTTCAGCCAAAACTTGAGCATTTGTAGCGCTTCCATGAGGGCAGGACTGATATGGTTCTGTTTTTTGGTATCAGTCTCAGTGCTTGATGAGAACACATGCTTGCAAGGGACAGTTGATGCTTGGATTGGCAAGTAATCCATTGCCATCCGGAAAATAGTGGGGTACCTGAGACATTCCAACTGAGTGGTACATCAGCGGATGCAGTATGCTGGCAATGAGATCTCACCTTCCAGAATGCAAGCACATCAGCATTCCGATAAGAGATCGTGGCAATGTATGAAACAAATTCATCTTCAACAGATTGTTTCCCAGAATCCTCTTGTTCCTCGGTGCTGGGGGCAATTTGCATATTTGGGAGGCCGTACCGTGAAGCCAGTGTCATAAATGCACGTGGCTGGGTGGGTTCGGGACTCGACAGTGGGTTGGAGGTAGGGTACTTGGTGCGGTATTCGTTCATCTGAGTTATTGGTTAAAGTCAACTGGCATGCTCGAATGAATCCAAAGACCTGCCTTTGCTAAGATGTGTTCTTTTGCCGACGAAGATTCAGCATTCCAGTGTGTCTGCACCCATGAGAACTGGATGGAAGGGTCGACAACTTTTGAGGTTCAACAGGGTAAAGTTAGCTAAACATTGCAGAGTAATACTTGACCTACACATTGCAAATAGATAGGCTTTGTTGGCCCGCATACGTTTATGATAGCTTGTCGCCCAGGAAAGTCCCTCTTGGATGAAAGGGGCCAGTTGTGGGTGGTTTGGTGATGTCGCCATCGCCTGCCATTGAGCCACAAATGTTTCATATGCAGGTAGAGTACCGCCAAGGAGCGGGCAACACTCTCCCAACATTGTTTGCTGGGCAATGGAGGGGGCCTTCATGTAAGTCATGGTGAGTATGGAAAAGTGTAGTGTCATTTGGTAAGAGAGGGAGAAGGTTTGTATTTATATACCACAACGAAGAGTACATGACACAGTGACCCAAGGGAAAGTGTCATCTACAACAACTAACAAGTCGTAAGGACTGACCTCCAAAATAAACTCGAGATCTTGCAGCACTTCCCAATCAAGCAGTGCCATCTTGTGGTGGGCAACATCTGCATTTCTTGGTGCAGCCATGAAAAGTTCAATAGCCTAGCAGTAAGCACATGCGTTAGCCGAAAGTTTCAAAGTGATACCTTGACAAACCTGGCGTAGGGTACAGAGACGATTGATCATGAAATATGTAGAGTCCCAGCGGGTCCTGACATCTCGAAGAAGTTGTACAACTGGGAGATTGATACATTCGCCATCACTAGTGAAGGACTGGTTCTCATTGCCACTTTGAATGGTTTGGTGGAAATTGGATCGACGCTAGCCTGAAGCGCGAAGAGCATGCACACATTCCCTACCAAGCTCAATAGGATCCCGTTGCACAGCCCTAAGATATGCGGTTTTGTTGATAGGCTGCTGAAGTGCGTTGAACCATTGAGCTGCAACATTGGTGAAATCGGCATCTGTGTACTTGTCGATGGTATGGTGTACACAGATATGCATGATGTGGGGAAAGCAGCGAATCCGACATTCATCGGGATCAAACGTAAATTCACGTTCGTCCAATAAGAGTTGTGTGAGGTTCTGCATGGCTGTATTGTTATTCGAGGCGTTGTCAAGAGTAAAGTGGCCCATCTAATTGGATATGAATAAGGGTCTACCGGCTCAGTTGGACACTTACACTTGCCATCGCGACCTCGACACGATCAATGAGATATAGCATAGTCTTCACGATTTCTTCGCCAGTGTGATGGGAAGGGAGATAGTGGAATGCAATGAGTGCAGCCTTCATTGTAAGCACACCTGTTTTTTCGTCTTGTCCAATCCAGTGTGCTGTCATGGCCAGATACAAATCAAGATTGTCTGCAGACCACAGGTCTGATGTGAAAGAAACTTCTCCCGCAGCTTTCTGTAGCAGAACCGATCATTGAACTAAGAGCAAACCCACAAACTGATTGGTGACTGACCTTGAGGTCGGCTTTAAGTGCCACAAAGTAATCCTGCCACACTTGAAGAACAAGCTCCCACGTCTTTGTGCGGTGAGGTATATCAGAATCTTTGAGATTGTTGCACAGGAGGAGGAGCAGCTGCTGAAATTCTGGGCATTCCATTACGTGAATGGCCTGGATCGACAAGTAATGGTACAAAATGCTCAGTAGGAAATTGACCCAAACAGGTTACATGGCACGTACTTGGTCGTCTGCAACAATGAACCTCACAAGATAATCGTGCAAAGCTGTGAGGGAGAATTCCGGTATGTCAGCGCCAAGGTCTACCTTGGGCCCAAGATGCAATGGGATGTTGTCCCCATCTTCGGGTGGCGGAGGAGGGAGATTATCAATTGTCGAGTTGGGGAGCGCAAGCGCAGCTTTGAGACTGTCGTAAGTGTATCCCAAAGAGAAAGTGGCCTTGAGTAGTTTTGACTGGACCAGCCAGCCCTACTCCTGGAGTTGAATCATGTATGGGAGTGTATGCATCGCCTCCAAGTGGCTGCAAAGCGAAGTAGTCAAGGTTCTGGGGCTAAATACAGGATCAATTGCAGGATTTTCTAAGGCAAGTTGCCTAGATTGTTCATGTAATATGTATCAGCAACACAAAGTTACAAGCTTCAGTAAAAGAAATGAACTCACTGGCAGGGTAAACACAGTGTACGTTCCTTCCCCCTTCTAAAAAAGTGGCAGATATCGTATGTGACGTTCTTCGCTTTCCGAATTGGTCCACTTTGACTGGATTGACCAGTAGCTAATGGGTCAGTAATGGCTGTATTGATGGCTGTAGTAGTAGGGCTCGTAGTACATCGAGGTCCTTGCTCCAACTGCAAATCATCGGAAGCATCATCGGAATCACCATGGATATCAATGTACTCTCCAGTCTCTCCTGTGTCAGTATCCTGTTCAGTGTTGCCATTATGATAACGCTGTGGCAAGCGAAGATTGTGAAGAGGTCGGGCTTGGGGGGCAGGTGTATGTGCATCCATGGGTGCTTCGGGAGCCACTGGCACAGCAGGAGCCACTGGTGCAGCGGGAGCAGCAGGAGCAGGAGGTTGTTCAGGAGATTTTGCTCGCAGACGGCATCGGCGCATGGCGTGAATAAAGAGGGATGATGCCCAGTGAAAACTGGCTATTACCTGGTATGATGTGGTGTGACAAGATATGACTTATATGGACTTAATGAAAAAAGTCAGATGTGGTCACATTGGATCACACTGGGTCGTACCATGAGACTGACGTAGTATGCTGGGGCATGACCCTGTATTACAATATATCATTTTTTTCATATAATCATACCCGCGCATATCTGGTCATATCCTGGTGTGCTGCTGTGCATCTTGTGCAATATGCTCACATATGATATGATATTATGAGGTCACACCCACTCATATTTGGTAATATTCAGTCACTGCTCGCACTGTGCAGATATGCTCAAAAATGACAGTATATTACATTCTAATATATAGGCATATCTAGTGGGATACAGGGTATGCATACATGGATGTATACGGGTAATAAAAATGCTTCAGTGAAGTGACACGAGCTGTGGTGGTGGCCACGGAACTTGTTGTTGTTGTTGTAGTGCATGCATGCGTGCTGTGGTGGTGGTCACGGCACTCGTCGTCATCGTCACACGTGCGTGCATGCTGCAGTGGTGGTGGCCATGGAACTTGTCATCGTTGTCGTTGTCGCGCATGCATGCTGTGGTGGTGGGCTATGGCACTCGTCGTCATCGTCATGCGTGCATGCTGTAGCGGTGGCCACAGAACTCATTGTCATCGTCACGCATGCATGCATGCTGTAGTGGTGGCCAAGGCACTTGTCGTCGTCATCACGTGTGCATGCCTGCATACGCTGTGTGGTGGTGGTCACACCACGAGTTGTCGGTGTCGGTGTCGTGCATGCCGTGGGTCGTCTCGCAGCGGCATTGGCAGCATACATGTCGTTGTCATTGTCACTATCACAATTGTGGTGGTAGTCAGTAGTGGGGTAGTGGTCAACTAGCCACAGACCTGTAGGGTGAGCCTGGTTGGCAGTACACGTCGATGTCTCGCACCTGTGTCGTCATCGTTGTGCGTGTCATTAGTGGCAGCGTGGCGGCATGGCAGGGGACTTACAGGGTGGTCGTACGTGTCATATGGGACATTGGCAAAAATGCTTCCAAGCAAGGCTTGGCGGGTTTGTCCGTGCGAAGGCGGCAAGTGTTGCTGGAGGTCCTCAAGAGAAGACTGGGATGCAGGTGCAGATAGGGACTGTTTAAACATGGCCATGAGCAGGATCTTGAACCAGGTATTGACAGCATCTGGCATCTGTGATCACGTATGCGCACGACCACCTTCGACGGCATCAGCAACGCCACCTCATTCTTATGCTTGCCTTCAGTGTCAGTGATGTCCGACGGAGACTCGTCCCCATCTTGTATTCTCTGCAGACACGTTGCACCATCTTTGAGTGTGACAAAGTGCTGTTTGCAAGGAGTACTGCAGCCGCTGCACCTATCTTGCAAGAAGCTGAGTCGTGAGTCGTGCATATATGCACCCTAGAATACTGTTCCTAGTGATGGGGTGACGTACCTCAAAATAGTCCTTTAAAGGCGCTGAAGAGGGAGTACTCGTGGCAGTTCCGATATAATGATCTCAAGCTTAGTGTCACAGTAAATGGAGTGGAAAAGACTCACGTTGTTCTGGGTGAGAGCCCGTTTGCGACACCCCACACGGTGACGAGCGTCTTCGACTGTTTCAAGCTGCCTTTTGGCCATGGCTTGGATGGTGGCTGCGTGGTGACCCGTGGAGTTGACAGCCAGTCAGTCTGCTCTGGAAGCTCGTAGGCGTTAACTGTTTCTCTTCCTCGGTCTCAGCTTCTTCAATGTGGCAGTAACATATTGCTTTCGATACTGGATGGGGGCGTGCAAAGTTATGCTTGAGACAGAGATATATGTTGACTTAGGACTAGTTACTGTTGGGTTGCACTCGAAGCTATGGGCGAAGAGCTGGTGGACGTGGAAAGGGATGGGGAGAGGGCAACGCGGAGTGTGTGCACGTGTACCACTGTAGTGTGTCGTGCGTAGTGACTGTGTGTCCGCTGTGTTACGCTGCATAGTGTAAAACGATGCAATCGATCTACGTATCGCAGCACACAGCGCAGCCCAAAAAGGAAGGTGCAATATTCCGGATAGATCTCGTCATATTTTCCACAATTTCATATCTCATCACACCACATTATACCAGGTAATAACCAGTTTTCACTGGGGATGATGGGTGGAATCCAGAAATTGGAAGGGGGCTTTATAATGTCAACAGTGAACACCGCCTGCAGCACTTACACACTTACACACACCCCATGTACCTCGTAAGTCATGAATCAAAGTTTGCCTCTCATCCCAGAAATGTTGCACAGGGACGGATACCCATCCATCGATGATAGTGACTCGCGAGGAAATGCAAAAAAAGGCTGACAATAAGATTTGAATGATATGATTGGATCAAGGTGTGCACTGACGCATACCTAATGTACCTTGTGAGCCAAAAAATACTATTACATGGCACGGGCCCTGGGAACAAATGCTTGAGGATGATGGTGACTTATGACGAAAGGCGATTGCCCACTGGAAATCACATAGGAGCTCATCAAAATGTCGTCATCGTGGAGTGGCCATGAGCAACGCACGAAGTCCCCGTGGGTTAACCTGTTGTGATTGGACACTGGTGACCGGGCTGGACTCAATACGACGATATATTATGAGATCCTTACTTTGGTTTCCCTTAACAAAGGGCTTGTGATTCCTCGACGAGATAAGAGTGATTCAAAGTTTGAACGGTTGTGAGATAACTCCATTCAATAGCTGTTGGAATAAGTGTCAGCGATCAAAGCTTTTGACACTCCTCACCTTGATCGACACTGCAGCATCTGCATCTGGCAAAGTGAGATGATTGAGAGGGCGTCATCCTTCAGTAATTCTGGACAAAGAGTAAGCTTCACATTAGACAGGAAATAACGCCCATATGGCACATACTTGATGTAGGGCGGCAATCACTTTGGCATATCCATCAGGGGACTTTGAGTGACAGAGTGCTGGCCCCCGGGCCCTGGGGATAGATGACATTGAACTTGTGAGAACCATTGTGGATGGAGTTGAGCTAATGCCTTCGAAGGGCTGTCACGCAGCGCTTTTTAGTTGCGTTTTCAAGTGGGGAGTCATTGAACTCACCTTCCGCATCATTCAAACATTGAAAGTCAAGGTTGGAACTCCGTCAAAGCTCATAACCAATCCGAGGGAAAGAGTGTGGGTAGGACCGTGTCAACAAGACGCTGGTCACAACGTAGCTGTTGTGAGTACAAGGCACTTATTCCACACATACAGTTTACTTACTGACAGACGGACACAGAACCTCAAAGTTCAAAAGGTCCAATCGAAGGAGTTGAAAATGGTAGATGTAGTTCATGTTGATGGTTGATATGCCCTGGAAGAAGAATTAGGGAAAGGATCGTATGGTGAGTAGATGCTGAACCGAGCGACCAGGGTCAGGTGAATAACGAGCACTTGGTCAGCCACAGTGTATCGGGCTCAAGACATCATCACCAAGCAGGTTGTTGCAATCAAGTTGGAAAGCATCGACAACTCATGTCACCTAGAACACAAATACAAAGTTCTTAATCAACTTTCTGGTGGTAAAGGAGTGCCTCAACCTCTCTGGTTCGGCAGAGAGGGATCTTATCGAGCCATGGTCCTTGAGCACCTCAGTCCATCCTTAGACAAATTACTCCAAGCATCTCCTGATGGCACGTTTGGACTTGGTCATGTTGCTGAGTTGGGACTGCAAATAGTCAGTAATGCACATTCTCTCTCACCCGAATCTGTCTGACCCACTGTAGATATCTCGGCTCGAGTACATCCATTCCCATAACCTCATTCATTGTGATATCAAACCCCAGAATATTCTCATGGGCACTGCAGAATCCAAGGATACTGCTTTTCTCATCGACTTCGGCATCACAAAGCAGTACTGCCATCCATCATCACGTATCCATATTCCAATGAATGAATACCCTCGACTTCTTGGTATGCCAGCCTTTACATCCATCAACAGTCATCTTGGGGGGGAATTGAGCCGGAGGGATGATCTCGAAGCGCTGGCATACACCCTCATGTTCCTCTACAGCAGGTCATTGCTGTGGTTGAGTCAGGGTCGTTAACGTCGTTTAACAGGTTCATCCATTCAGTTTTTGAAAGAGTTGCTAGGAACTGGATGTCCTCCCGAGGTGCCGATGGAGCTCTTTGACTTCTTTTCATACGCTCGTGGTCTCTCGTTCACCCAGAAACCAGATTACGATCAGCTTCGAACCATCCTCTTCTCTGCAACAATGTCACTGGTTTTCGCGAAGAAGGAAACACGAGTGATCTTGGTTGCCCAAGTCCTGCACGTCGACAGTGAGAATAATGAAATGTACAACGCACCACAAATGTAAGTGGTCCGTTCCATTCTCTGGGACAGACCAAGGTCAGCTAAGGAACAGTAGACTTCATTTGCAGAAAAGCGCCCTGCCCAAGACTCCTCACTGCCGTCCTACACAAGTATGCTAGCAGGTTGCAGTATCTGCATGTTGGATCACTCGAGGACTGGAAGTGGAGGGCTGTATAAGGACAATATCATCAGAACTCTGTTTTATTTTCTACATTTGTACAGTACAAAGTATAGCACAAGACATGGTTAGTGATTGACTGTACATGAAGCCCACATCCTCAAGGCAGGTGCTGACTTCCGGACCAGAGGAGATGAGCGCATGCTTGGCGATCATGAATCGCCCAGAGATCTCTGCTAGTTTTCACCAGGGGTACAATGCCCACCCCACAAGTCCTGCATTGACTGGATAGGTACAAAGTGGTGCACTGGAAAGGTCCCATTTCATATCAGGAAGGATGAGAAAAGACTCACAGTAAACTTCATTCGTGGAAAAGTGCCCTGCCCCAGACCCCTCACTGCCATCCTACACAAGTATGAGGGGGATGTAGAATTGTTTCAGATGACGTGTCGTCTGAGGTATCTTGGACCCTATGCGTGATGTGGGAAAAGATTGAGTGTCGAGCATCACAACATACCACTGTGTATGCTAGTTGAGGGCGGGAATGCCTCTGTATGGTTTAACCACCGCCTCATACAGTTCTGGGCCAGGTGTCTCGTGTACCATGAGGATGTCCTGGCGGGAATACTATACCGTTGACAGATAGATGCAACAGCTGGCACAACAGGTGTTGCAAGACCTTGCGAATATGCACATCTGTTGCAAGAAATATAATGAGGAAACAACCAGTGAACTTCAGCCAAGGAGCATATTATAAATGGGCTTACCGGCTATACCATCAGAGGCTCCAACTACCAAGGACCTTTCTGTCTTCAAGGCCAAATGTGAGTTCAGGCAGGAATGTTGAAGGGTACAGGGTGCATTCAAGTTGAAGGATCGCTGAGGGACAGGTTGGGTTGGCAGCTGCCGATGGTGGCTCAGACGATGGTGATGGTTCAGGTGCACCGTGTAGGGAGGTCCCGACTCCTGACTATCGAGGACATTACTGTGCAGAATATGGATCTCCAAGTACTGGCAGGGTTGAGCGATATGGTCCATGCAGTGAATAAGTTTGGCATATGTATGGATTGTCTAATGCCAAGTGCTGTATGCAAAAAGAAAGTGATCAGAGAGATTCTGAAGGGGAGTTCGGCTCAGAAGCGAGCTATAGATGGAACCTGCCTGTTGTTCAACTGATATCAAACCTCCAGCCTTGATACCCCCTCAATAATTCAATGGAGTTTCCGGTGACACCTTGATTATAGTTGATTTCTGGGTGTTGGATGTCTGACTTATACATGTCACAGGCCGCAAACTACAGCAATCGTCCATTCATGAGAGTAAGTCCAGTGCTATTTACACCAGCCTATCAGACTTATGATCCCGTACCAGCTAAAGACTGATATGACCATGAAGTCAAAGGACTCTTTGCAGCATACCTTGAAGAATACTCTTCCCCTAATGACCACTGCCGACCCGCACTTTTTACTCCCAAGACTCTTCCCCGATGAAGTCATCTTCTGCGAGACTGCAAAGGACTCTCAAGTGCTGTACACAATGAAGGCCTTCCTGGAATTTTGCTGCTCCAGAAATCACTTGGCCCCAAACTTGAAAACATGGCTCAGTTGTCCAGTCCTAACTCGTCCTGATCAAGAGGCTCTCATTACAGCTTTCCTTCTCAGTTTCACCGCAAAATTCGAACACTTTACAAGTTTTCCTGTCACCCGCTACTGGACCGCACAGAACAAGAACTCCAGTATGCCTGGCACAGATTCCCAAAACAAGCCAGACATAGTCTGCTTGGACACGGCCAATCTAGTAGACTTCAGGTCTATACTGACAATTCTTGAAGTCAAGAATAGTACTATGACAAAGTCTGAAATCTTCCAGTTGTGCACCCAGCGTGCTCATTTGATATTCAGCAGTCAGGACACGTGCCGCTTCATGGTCACCTCCTTGCTCCATCAGGAAGAACTAACCATTGTCCTCTTCGACCGTGGGGGTTCTATAGTCTGCAGTCCATTTAACATCCATAACGAGCCCGACACCTTTGCGCGCTTTGTCCTGGGTTTCCTCTGCGCCGCCCCTCCTCATCTTGGTTACAACCCCTCTGTGCAGGCTGGTGCAACCCGCAATCTCATGTTCCGTCATCTTCAGCTTCATATCAAATTCACGCCCTTCATATCCGTCCAAATCCACGGTCATGGGATGGTAATCTGGCTGGCTGAGGTTGGACCACAATCCGATCTAGCCAACATTCGGCCAGAAATTGGTCTCAAGGATGGGGATCCTGTAGTCATCAAGACCACCTGGGTCGACAACTCAAGTGCTGTCACCGAAGGAATAATACTCTCTTTACTTGCTGGCAAAGGGGTCCAGGGGGCTCCAGTCCTTATCTATGAAGACTCCGTTTTGCAGCCATGTGACGGAGAGCAGCCCGATGGGACGACGTATCTTCGGGGTCATTTAGGTTTTGGTGCCAAGGAGGCCAACGTTCCAGATGGAAATATCCAACTCTCCAAGGAAGCTGTCAAGGACTTGCCAAGAGAGTCCATGGCATGCATGGAGGGTTTTGCGCCGCGTACCCCTGTCCACATGCTCTCCAAACCCTGGGGAATGCCAATCACTTGCTTCAGGAGTGCTCGCGAGCTTCTGGGTGTTATCATCGATGTGTTAACAAGTATGTCCATTCTGAAGCAACAGCGCCTGTATTCACCCTTGTTCTTCAGCTCATCAGCAGGCCTCAAGCAGCTATGATACCACCCCTGATGGTAAAAGGGTCAAAAGCCAGTTCCATATACTTCATCGTGACACCTCCCCAATGAACATTGGTATGGTGCCCCAAAGTCATTCGACATTTCCTTCGGACCCAACTCGTGGGGATGATTACCGTGGATTGTTGTTTGATTGGGGATTTGCGGCCGTTGACCCACTTTTGGACAACAGCGAAGTTGATATGCCAGTCATCAAGGCTACAAATGATGTGATTGAAGTCGTGTGGCTACTTTTGTCCCACAGTTCCATCCAGCATCAACAGATCAATAGACATCCCTGCTCCAGATACGTATAGTGCTAACTTCCTTGTTGCCAGGAATGGAGTTTTAAATGATAGAGCTCTTACCTACATAACATGGCTTCTCAAATCGGAGGATTCTGGCCTGGGCATAACGGTGAGTCTCCATTAACCCATGCCCTCACCTTGCCAGTTCATGTTATTGATCTAGGGCACTCAACCCTTCATCGCTTCAGAGTTATTATTGAGCATTGAAGGTTGTGTTCCCCACCAAATTCACCACGACCTGGAGTCAATTCTCCTGGTCCTAGTTGCTATATGCATGTGGTACTGGGAGCCCCATAGTCCGAGGTCTGTCTCACAGTCCGATTCTCCCCTGCACAATGATGCTCTACCTCAAAGTACCTTCATTGCCAAGTGGCTCTTCCCAGACCAAGATGACACCTCTATTTCCAAAAACCGACTCTCCATCTTCGCCTCTGAAATGAGGTTTGAGCACAAAATCCTCAGTGTCATCTCCCCTTACTTTAGTCCACTTAAAACTTGCCTCAGGGAGCTGCATCAGCTCATGTATGGCATGAGCTACGATGAGTATTTCAAGAGGACGTGTCCAACTTACGAGGAGATGGTGAAGATTCTCTGGAGGGCAATACATCAACTTCCCCCTGATCGAACGACTCACTACGAACCATTGGCTTCAGTTAAAGCCCAGTACCCACCCGTGTCCCCAGAAGGGGTATGGCTTGGTAAAGAGATTGTGGATAGAGGAGTCCACTTGCTGCAAGTTAACTCATTGCAACTTCCTGGTCACGGTGTACTCAGGAGCAGCCAGGAAAACAAGACATCCTCGAATTCGCACTTTTCTCCCTACCCAAAATCTCCATTCTTGTGGGGCAGAGTCCCTCACATTTCATCCTCTCATGCAGGTGCCAGTTCGCATAATTCTGACATTGGTTATGCCTTCCTCGGGATCGAACACAACAACCGCCGTGCTGAACTCTTCCACCATATTGACACGGGGGACATGCCAAGCCTTCAGGCCATATGATGCTACAAAGCCAGCATGCAGGAGGAGGTCGCTCGACATTCTGGAGAAGGGGAAGCAACTATTAAGGATAGCATTATTACCACTACACACGAAACAATCTGATTGCTATCTACTATGTACATCCTTTCACTATGCAGTTGTACAAGTACATACGTATCTCATTTCATCACTCTTGAACAAATCATTGTGGGCTCTTGTTGTCAGCATCGGTTGTGGTGGGACTGAGTTACTGAGAAGGTGGCGGTCAACTCAGCGGTGAGGGATTCCGAGCAGTTGGCATCACTGCTGTTTGCGGTCATTGTGGTCGAGGTGGTGAGATCATTCATTGTCGTTGGTGTCGTTGCGCTTGAGATGGAGACGGGGATGGCCGACGTCGGCATTGGTCACTGTTAGAATCGTTAATAGTGGTCGTGGTGATCACATAATCCCTGCAAACATGTTGGAGAATGTTAGATCAAACAGAAAATCATGGCTGTGGTGTGGTTGACCACCACACCCAGCGGCATTAGGGAGTGAGTCGACCAAGAGTCAACTTATGGTCGGCTTAAGCCGGCTAAAACAGAATATGGCTAATGGCCGGCGAGATCGACTAGCCGAGCAGAACTGAGTCACAATAAGTCACTATTTCGTAAGTTGTAGCCAAGCTACTGATTAGCTTGTCAATGACTGTGCTGAGCCAAGCCAAGCCGAGCTGCGGCAACACTAGTTTGAGCAAACCAGTGCAATGTGCAGGTTATTGCTGTTTTCAGTGAAGTTGGCGGTTGGGCATTTCCAAGTAAAAGTGCGCCTCAGAATACCAAAGATTTATGAGAGCAATATCTTGCCAAAAACAGCAGATACCAAGGTGACCCGAGTGTCATTTGACTCACATTTCCAGCTGCTAGGGTGCCCCATAGCTAGATTTGCATTTGCACAATTTATTGTATTGTTGTTCTCGAGGGGGTTTGTGAAGACTGCATTGGGTGACTTTCCGTGGGCTTCTATTCCAAGGTATAGATTATTTGTCTCTCAAGATGGAAGGTTGCCAGTGTGCCAGTTCCCAAACCGAATGAGTCTTGGCCTCACCCCCCTCAAATAAACTTTGTGCCAAAATGAGTAAGCACCATCTGAGTCAGCATCAGTGCAATAGATGGTCCAACCAAGTTTCTCAACACAACTGCTGAACATCATCTCTAGCAACTTTTATGGCCACCAGGTATCATTCAGCTTGTTGGCTTGGCAAGCACTTGGCTGATGGAGACTTGTGTGGAGCACCTGCTGCATCTAATGACTGACATGAGGGTTGAGCTGAGGCTGTAGCCTACTGTATCTTGACGGGGAGTAGGGATGCAAAAGCAGCCCAAAGAATGAAGTCAAAAGTATTGGTGCTGATGCCCATTGTGGTCATGAATGCATGGTCATCTCGTGTGACATATAACTTCTGCCAAGGTGCATTTGTTTGGGGATTTGATAAGAGCTGAGGGCAGCAAAGGTACAGATGGTAGGTTGTGAGAATCTGCATCATTCAGCGGACAACTCTGCACCTGCAATGACAGCGCCAGCAAGAGCCAGAAGCACCTGCCATGATTGATCTTCCTCTCTCCTTTCATCATCTTCAGCTTGCTGTAACCATTCAATCTGTTGGATGAGTTCTTTGTCCTCCATGATGCTGGAATAAGATGTAATAGAATAATATTATACTTTCACCTTGTGCTATGGTTTATTCGCATCTGAATACTTTACCCTACTACCATTTTGAGTGCAAGTTTCAATGTCTGATTTATTATAATTTTGGATTAGAAGCTCACAGAAAGTCACCCATTGTCAATATAAATTTACACAGTGTTTCAGACCATCCAAAAGCTATCAAAACCTGCTAAGAATAATACACAGAGGAGTGCCCACAGTAGAAAAAAGTAAATTGATGTACAGAAGAGAGTAGAGCTGAGGTCTCGCTTGTCAGAGCAAGCTTGAACACCCACACAGTGTGCCAAGTCAATACATGGCGGCCACCTTTTCCAGGTTCACCTCAGCATGGGCAACCAAAAAAATGCCCAGAAGCAACTCCCTGCATCTGTCTGCAGTACTGGTTCATGCAAAACCAAGAAAGCAGACAGCAGCCTTGCAACTTCAGGTGACCCAGCAGGGCAAGCAACAAGCCAGGTTGCGAACGATGTACCAAAGCCACGACCATGACCAAGGCCTGTCAAGTCTTTGGCACAGGTTCCTGTCACATCTGTCAACAGCTACTCGAACACAGCAGGGCCTGCAGTGACAGAGCAGTGGGGCGATGACAATGTGGCTGCTGCCACTGCACTCGTGTCAATGTCACAGCACAATAATTGGAAGCTACAGCCCAACATTACCAGATGACATCAGTAGCACACAGCAAGAAGGTGGATTGCAATATTCCTGGTACCCATACCATGACGATGACACGATGTATGATGAAGAAAGGCTTCCAAGTCCTGACCTGCCAGGAACAGATGATGAATGTGATACAGAACACGTTGCTGAAGGTGAGATGAAGTCATGGTCAACTCATAGATCAGAGTACTCACTGTTATTCCTTCAGATGATTGTATTGAAGGCTCAGACACAACCCCTGAACCTCTGTCCAAGCCTGGCACGATGTCCAAGCCATTCGCAATCCCATTTGAAGTCCCGGTGAAGAATGCAACATGAATTCTGAATGGCATTACGTCGGAGACCCCATTTGCATCATTCCTCACTGCAGCAGCAACTCAGATGGAAACCCGACTTTCCTTACTCTTGAACATTGGGTACATACCATCATATAAGCCTACAGTCCATGTTGTCATTTTTATGCATGATAGTACTGTAACTCTAGTAAACTAGCCATGCAAGATTCACTGTAATGTAGTAGAGTAACAATACAGTACAGTCTGCCATGCATGACACCTGCCCACACAAACTCCACATGTCATTTCACCTTAGGCACCAGTTTAAGGATGTTCCCACGGTCTTCAGATGGGGTTTCTTTGTAGGGTGAAACCCATCTAAGAGATACCCACCCTTGGCACTACTCCCACTCAAATCCTGAAACAGACAGAGTGGTTCCCATCCCTTTCTGGTGAGCCTCCCATGAGCCTCCCAGCATTCTCCACTTAATCCCCACTCGATTTGTTTTTATTTCTGCACTTCCTGTAGGATTATATAAGCGCTAAAAGTGTTGCTACTCCCAAAACACAACTGCATTTGGTCAATACCTGAACTGCAATATTCCCACCCTCCTTGTGAGCCTCCACTGCCTTCCTGTGCCCCATCCCTGGTCCCCATGTACTGTACATAGTAGCATATATGTTATATAAGTATATAAGTCCATAAATGGAACCTCCAATGAGTGCTCCAGAGGCTCTGGATGGTTGGAAAAATAGTTAGGGGTAAAAACAAAAAAGCATTTGCATTTTTGATACATTAGACATACACACTTATAAAATACATCCACTTCAAGGGGTAATATGTGTCTACAACATATACACAGTTCATTGCATGGGATGGAGCCTCTGAAGTGCTGTGTCACAATCACCTCCTGCTGTTACAACATCCTGAGAGGCTCTTACTGTGAGGTCTGTTACCTTTGTGATGGTTGGGAACTGTAGTAGTATACTATGACAACTTGGCTATCACATAAACCTGGATGGTGACCACTCCAAGGGTGAGAAAGAAGGCAAACACTACTTTTATGAAAATA
>Ga0307518_10000531_pt1 | contig 28984 bp, 13 predicted proteins | sample 25_EM_MG_FD_203889 | JGI IMG/M metagenome (GOLD analysis project Ga0307518, IMG submission 203889) | Populus trichocarpa ectomycorrhiza microbial communities from riparian zone in the Pacific Northwest, United States - 25_EM | ecosystem: Host-associated > Plants > Roots > Unclassified | place... | reverse complement strand
ACTAGCGTGGGGAGGCTATTGTGTTGATGTTACTGCCGTTGGTTGAGAGGGAAAAGGGGTTGTATGGTTGTTATCATAGCTTTTGATTGTGGCCAGAGAGAAGAGAGACTGTAAGTTGTGAGATTTTATAAGGCTCTATATATTTTTCACTCTCCGTTTTAATATATTTACCAAATATATTTTTCAAAATTTATAATAAACTATCACTAAATTTATGTTTAATGCTTTCTTTTTAAAAAACAAAATTAAAGTTAATGTTGTTTTTAAAAAGTTTTCACCATTATTCACCAAATTGATTGTTTTCCAAACTCTTCACTGTAAAAATCAGGATCTTGTTTAGTTAATCTAATGTTTTATAGTCATTCATTTTAATATTTTCAATTTAAGCCAAATGACTTCCTTGTTTTCTATTTTATAAAATTTGTATCCAATAAACATGTTTCATTGATTCTCCATGGAAAACAAATACCTTTAGCATAAATAAAAAACTAAAGATGGCAAAAAAAAAACTATTTTTAGAAGTAAACACCACTTTACCTTTTTTCTTCTTAATTCTCTAATAAAAACTCTAATCCCATGTAAACTTTATTCACACTTACCTTTCCCACATCTCACCTATTCTGAAAAAGAAAGCAAGAAAATTACAAACTTAGAAAGTATTATAGTCATACTTGAAAAAAATAGGAAAAAGAAGATGTGAAAAAATTATATGTAATGAATTTTGATGAGAGAGTAGAGATTAAATATTAAAAAAAAAAAACAAAATCAATGTCACTTGAATGAATTAAAGATTAAGAACACTAGCGATAAAATTTATGTTTTTGAACTGGTGTTGCTTGTCAAAATCAAAAATGATGATTAACAATTTATTACGTTGTGTTTTACAAATATGTTGTTGTTGTGTTTGAAGATGATTTTACAAGTACTTTGAACAATGAAGATTGATTTTGTTAAGATAACATTGTCCAATTTTTCATATAAATTTGATTTCTTTATATCTTGGGTTTAATCATTTCCAAATAAAATATTGGAGGATTTGTTCCCATCATTCTTATAGTATATTATTATCAATTAATTATTTTTTTATCAGCTGAAGGTTTATTAGTTCTTAGACTACAAAATGGAGGGTAGTCTCCCCCCTTACATATTAATTAATAACTAAATAAATTAGAGTTATTGAGAATCAAACCTTTTTCAGTAAAGGAAGCTAATGGGTGCACAAGCGTTAAACCGTGTGCATGTGTTCAATTTGAATTTTTTTCAGATATATAAATATTAGATTTCAACATTAGGGATGAGGATTTAAGCTTTGAGATATTTATTTTTAGTTGAAAAAATTAATATTTCAAAAACTAGGAAAACCCTTTGTGATTCAACTAGGTTAGATAAAAATTACAAGAATATGAATTTGATTTTCAATTTTGCAGTTTAACGCTTTATCTCATTTTTATATATTCATAAAACATGTTTGTTTTATTTCTTTATTTCTATAGAAATAACTTTGATTTTATTGTCTTTTGTTGTTTACATTTTATAAGAGTAAAAAATGTTTAAAAGTAATATAAAATTATTATTGAAATCTTACCTAACAGTTTAAGTTATTGACTTAAGATGATTATTTGATATAGTATCAGAGTCTTATTGATCAAGTGGTCACGAGTTTGAATCTCAACACCTTATTTTATTTGATAAAAACTAAATACAAGATAGTATAAATTTGTGTAAATTTTAAATTTAAAAAGTTTTCACTCGAGAGAATGTATTAAAGAATAATATAAAATTATCCATATTAGGAGATAGTTGTAAAAAATACTTTTTTTTGTAAGGGCATTTGAATCAGGAAGATGAGATGATTTGAGGGAAAAATAATTTCAATTTACATATATAAAATACTTAGTGGAAGTGGAAGTGCAAGTATAAACTAAAAAAATGTGCATCCAAGGATCTCACATTTCTAACTTTTAAGTGCAGTTTTTTTAATGTTTAAGTTTGTGCGCGCGCTATTATAATCTCTGAAGTTGTTTGAAAAACCAGTACTTTTTTTTTTTTCAATGAGAAATATTATCTGTGAGCTTAGAAGTCATCAATGTTGAGTTTTTAAATATAGTGATTATTTTTTAAAATATTTTAATAGTTTTTTAAAATTATTTTTGATATTAATGTATAAAATAATTTAAAAACACTAAAAAAATATTAATTTGAAGTAAAAAAATAAAAAAAAATTAACTTTTTTCAAAAAAAATTTAAAATATAAAAATAAACATGCTCCAAGTAATCTTAAAAGCAATCATCCTAGTATATTCAAAAGATTTTTGTCATCTGCATGTGTTTAGACGTGTAATTTTCCTTGTCTTCATCCCTGTCTTTTTCAGTGGTCTTGTGAAAGCAAAAACCTACCTGTGAACGTTTGTTGAGCTGTTTTTATATGCAGTCTGGTTTCACCTACCCTTGAACACGAGCTCCAGAGGCTTAAACAATGGAATAATGGAGAATTCTCCTGGTGAGATCATCCTCTCGTCAATAGTTAATATTAATTATCAATAAACATAATCAATCATGGAGCTGCATGCCCCCAAATTCTAGGGTAGATGAATATTATCCTGGTGGGAAAAATAGTATATATATAGTTTTCGTAAAATCTGAACTATATTCAATTTGAAAAACAGACATCCAGACACGACATTATTTTTGAATAATTATGTCACTATATAATATAATAATAAAATAATGACGAGGGAGGTTGGAGAATTAAACTATTAAATTATGCTTTTAATATATATACTTGTTTTTCATAGGATATTGAGAGTTTAATTTTATATTGGAACAAATTATTCATTTTTTATTTTTTAGGATCATGTTGGATCAATTTATTTGGTTATATTATGAATGGATATGGTTTATAATATTTTTTGTTTTTTAATTTTTTTTCTTTGTTGTTAATTATATGGTTATATATTAATAACATTTTTGTCTATATATAATTAACCCAGTTTTTTTAAATTATTGATCCTAAAAAAAATAAAAATTATTTATTCAATTAAAACTTTTTGGAAGAAAAATAGTTAGAGGGTATCTGAAATCCAATGATTTTAATATATTATCCAAAATATAAATTCGATAGATTCTGACTACTATTCATAACTGTGAATGTTTATTACCATTCCCACCTACGATGGCTTTGTCCATATGCCATTGCTAAATATTCGATAGATGCTAGCTATCACCTACTAATATTGTCAACCTTCTGTTCAAGTCAAGCTTTAGTTCACAATAGATTAAAGCAATTTAAAACCTATTTCCCATAGATTAACATGAAATTTATCGTAAGATTGTTCATGCTCTATTTGTCTTTAAAATTAATTAAGTAATTTAACTAATTTTTTACACACTAATCCATGTTATAATTCTTAGTTTGGCATGGGATAAGTTACATATCAAATCAGTGGCAGAGTCTGAATTTTTTAAATGAGAGGATAAATTACTAACAAATGCTTGATCTTGTGTATTGAATAGACATGTGTTATATACAGAAATTAATTTGAAATATATATACTAACTCATATCAAACAAAATTAATTTAAGAATACTTTTAAAATAAAAAAACTTACATTATAATTATCCTCTTCGAGTTTTTATATTTTGAAACCACTTCATAATGACTTCATTATTAATCTGATCGAAGATATCTTTCTCAATGTATACAACCAAACTGTCATTCATCCACTTATTTCTCATTCTATTCTGCAATTTACTCTTGACAATATGCATAGTGGAAAAAACTCTATCCACTATAGTAGTTGCATTTGGTAAAAGTAATGACAATTTTATAAGAGCGCGCGCGCACACACACAGATCCGCTATAGAAAATTTATCATATATATATATATATCAATGAAAATAAATTCTTCTTTGTTTTTATCATTTTCTCCGCAAGACTAACAATACCTTCAATACTAGAGAACTCATCATCATTGCGTAGATCAATAATATACATATCAAGTTGGTCACCAAGTACCATAAGATTCGTTATAGAGAATTTATTGGGATAAAATAAGCAAGGCGAATAAGCTTTTCTTTGTTGAAATCAGAGAAAGAGTCACTTGGGTTTAAACATGCTACATAAAGAAGTAACTTCGTACTCGATTTAGTGAAACGATCATCTAACTCATTAAGTTGTATGTCAATAATATTGTTAAACAATTCATAACGGAAATGGTATAGGTTTATAATCCCTTGAGATTTTCGCCTTGAACGCCCACGGAGCTTGTACTTATCATCCATGTTTAGAATATCAATATCATGTTTGATGCAAAAAGATGACACTTCTTCCAATAAAGAATCTGAATCATTCTCTCTTATCATTTTAAATCGTTCCTTTGATGTTTTCAATAAACTCATAGCATTTTCTATGTCTTGATCTTTTCTTTGTAATGCTTATGAGAACTCATCTGTAACTGCTAGTATCATTCTCAAACAATGAATCATGAACACAAAATTAAATGATTCCATAATATCTATTAAAACGACTACTTATGTTCACTATTCTGAGTTCATCCCATACTCCTTTATAATCTCAAGCACATCAACAACTGATGAAAACATTACAAGTAGATGAATAATGGTAACATCACCATACCTTTTAAGAGAAGTTTCTTGATTTAGGCCTCGTCCACTATAAATTTCTCCATTTTCAAGTCCTTCAATAACTTTAGCTTATTATTTTTCTCTAATCACATCCATCCTTTTACATTATGCTATAACTATGTTTATAATGCTAGAAATGCAATTGAAGACATCTCCAACTTCATTAGGCTTCTTTGTAACAGCCACAAGAGTTAATTAAAGTCTGTGAGCAAAACAATGTACACAGTATGCACTTGGATTGTTATTTAGAATAAATGCTTTCAAGCTATTGAATTTACCTCATATGTTACTAGCTCCGTCATATCCCTGACCATGAAATCTTGATATACTTAGCCCGTGTTTATAAAACAAAGCTTCAATAGCTGTCTTGAGTGAATTAGCAGTTGTACCTGACACATGTTGAATGCCAAGAAAGTGTTCAATTATATGCTCATTGTTGTCTACATATCGTAGAACAACTATAATTTATTTCTTGATTGATATGTCACGTGACTCATTAATTAAAATTGAAAATAATAAGTCACCTAGATCTTTGATAATCACATTTGTAATCTCCTTTTCAGTAGCTTGAGTAATATCTTTTTGAATATCTAGAGAAGTCAATTTGTTATGTCTAGGAGTTTCATTGAAAGTAACTCTTTTAAAAAGCTTCATTATTTCTAGAAAGAAAACACAAGAGCTTTAGATAATTTCTTTGGTTGCTTGAACATTCACATTCATCATAGCCATAAAATGAAATTCCTTAGTGCAACAAAAAATGGGCACACTCTATTGAAGCATTCAATCGAGTTTGATAATTACTTTGACTCTTTATTGTCTACTTGAATAACAAAGCCATGATACTTTGTTTTTCATTTATCAAATTCTCACATTTTATTTGAGCTACATTGTGACTACTATTACTTTTAAAGTTACAACATTAACTCCAAATATCTTAATTAATTTGTTGATAAGTCATTTGACCTATTGTTGTTATTGTTTACAAACATGCTATACAATTAAGAAAAAAACCCATATAATTTCCTTACCTATACAATTTTGACTTGCATGATCAAGGAATTCCCCCTCAATTGCATTTCTAATGTAATATAAGTTTTGTAATTGGGTCTTCATCTATATCTTTCTATTTCATACGTGAATAAGTCTTAACATATGGATATAATGTCTGAAGATTATCCATAGTAATGAAAAAAAATAGTGGGTGATGGGCCAACACAATAAAAAAACAAGTAAAAAAAGAGTTTGTTGTCCTTTTAGGCCTTAGCCTAAGTAAACAACTTGGTTATCTGCTAGGCAAATCATCTCAGTTTGGGCTTGGCCAAATGGACAACTTGGCTGCCTATTATGGACAAATTGTTCTCTAGGTATTGGGCCCTCATGACAAACAGTATTTGGGCCTCAACCAAACCCCTAATTACCGTGGAACCGAGTCCTAATCTCACTTAAACTTTCAGGGAGCCCACCAATGGCACACACAATAATGCAGTGTTACAACCTCCAATATATCAGTGAAGCGCCACCCAATTGCCCATTTCCAAAGCAATCACAACTTATAATATTTCTCACATGTTAATTCTTGTACAAATCACCTGATTGGTCTGCATCATGATTAAAATAATATTCTTTCATTCACCTACCATAGCCCACGTGATTAGATCATTTTATTGGTTATGTACACAATCTTTTTTATTTTCGTTGATAAAAAAAGATATACAATGGAAAAACAACTTCTTGACATGATTTATTCTACTCCTCACCAAGTAAGCTATAGTACTCCTCACCTATTCCTCATTAAGCAAACTATATGATCTCGATGGCTTAAGGGTATCAATACCCAGGCTATCCACGTAAAAAAATCATGAGAGAAAAGGCTACACAACATATGACTAACATGGCATACACCTTCTTACACTCTTAGTATTTGTTATCTTTGAAAACATTATTTTCCTCCTATAATATACTTGATTAAGCATTGGAGAATCCTATATTCTGATAAGAAACTTGTTTTTATAGGAGAACGACACCTTAGCCTAGAAGCAGTTGTGGAAAGTTCAAATCCAATTTGAAGTGTTTACAACTTTATAGTGGTGTTGTTAGTGTAAATATAAACAAATTATAGTTCATTCCTATTTCACACATTACCCAGAAGTTCTTTCTATGACTGATAATTTAGAAACACCAAAACATGGGAGAGTAACCAATTTCCCTCTAAAAGTACACCAACTCCTCTAAATCTCTAACAAATCACTCATCAAATGAAAGTGTTCACTGAAATTGTTCTATCAACACAAGAACATCTTCAAATTATGTCATTCCCTTAATAGGTAACAAAACAACTAGTTCCAATACATGCACCCTTGAGTGCATATAGACAACCCAGTTTCATAAAAATATAGGGAAGATTGATGTGCAAGAAAGTAGGCATGAGAAAACTTGTACTTCAACCCTTCAAAAAAGTTGCTCCCACCATGAAGATCATTTTTAAAATAGACACTCTAGACATGAATTTTAAAGATTAAAAGCAAAGCCTCAACAAGTTCTATCCACATGAGTGGTTACTACCATTAATCTCTCTTGAAATCTTAATCGCATACTCCTCATATAAAAAGACCTCGACAAAATAAAAGATTAATAAAAAAAGCTTTTGAGAATGAATATCGCATTTTCAAAGTGGGAGATTCTTCACTTTTCTATCAGGTGTTGCACACTCATCTCTTCAAGGATTGTGTTTTCATGAAGACAAACTTAGATAACTACAATGAAATTATAAACCCTTGTGAGACATTTCAAAGCTTGTGACATAAAATAATGATGTTATGTGCAAAGTCCTTTCGACAACATTCTAAGGATCTGCATGGGTGTGGAACCAATGAATATCGCCTTTTCAAAGTGGGAGATTCTTCACTTTTCTATCAGGTGTTGCACACTCATCTCTTTAAGGATTGTGTTTTCATGAAGACAAACTTAGATAACTATAATGAAATTATAAACCCTTGTGAGACATTTCAAAGCTTGTGACATAAAATAATGATGTTATGTGCAAAGTCCTTTCGACAACATTCTAAGGATCTGCATGGGTGTGGAACCAAAGCCTATGGCCTAACTCCATCCTTAACTTTGATGATCAATGTGCTAAATTTATCTCATACTTCAGTACAAGCATATCATATATAAAAAGCATAATTGATCTCTTCTCTATCACACAATAAGAACAATAAAGCATTAGAGGATATCTTCAAAGGTTGAATGAAGAAATGCTCAACATGAAAGCTCTACTCGAACCCATTATTAATGAAGCCTTGATTAGTGGAGTCTACAACTATTCTGTACGGGAATGACTATATACTTTTTTTGAACGGACTCTCTTCGAAATGAAATAGGTAATAAAAAATCATATTTTAGTAGATAAAATGAGCATGACTAGATAAGGACAACCTATTTCCAGCAACATTGAACACAATCTCTAAAAAACCATCAATCTTTTAATAGCCCTAAAGCATCCAAAAAGAACACGAAGGGATCCATCTATGAGTGACTTATGTTCTCTAAGCTCAGGACCACATTTTTAATCGCCATGTGCACTAAGGTATTGACTTTCATTAAAAGAAAAGGAATTTTTACAATATCTCTCTCCCATGAAGAGCGATTTGACTAAGCAAAACAAAACCAATAAACTCTCTTTCATCACTACAACAAGCATAATATCAAGTATTGTTATGCCGTAAGAAATGAGATAGAGATTGATCGCCAAAGGTTACCTCTAACAGTTTATAAAGAAGGGAATGCAACTTACCTCTAACAGTTTATAAAGAAGGGAATACAACTAGAACTAAAAGGAAAAAAGGTCTTTGCTTATCACTATGTGTTGCCCGAGATCAATAATATTAAAAAATTATACCTCTACTTACATGCATGAGAAAATCTTTTAAATTTTGAATGAAAAACAAAACAATATTTTCTCTCCATACAAAATCCCTAAATTTTCAACTAAATCTCTATGTTTCTAAATAATGAACTCCCTAAACATTCATCTTGGAAATCTCTCCAATGATCCTTTATTGTTATAGGTATAACTCTTACAATGACATAAATTTTATTGTCACAAAAAATTCTCAATGGTATACCCTACAACTTAATGAGAAGAAGTTCAGAGGCCTTTTAAATTGTATACAATTGATGGGCCAACACACAAAAAAAGAAGAAAGAATAATAGCCTTATCCGTTGAGTTTTGAGTCCCAACAACAAATCATATTTATGCCTCAACCTAACCCTTAACTATTCTAAGACCGAGTCCCAATCCCATGAAAATCTCTAGGGAGCTTAGTGTTGGTACACACAACAGTATAGTGTTATGGCCTATAACAACTTAGTGCATCACCACCCAATTGCATGTTTCAAAAGCAATCATGGTCTATGAGATTTCTCATATGTTAACTCTTGTATAAATCACTTGATTGGTGTGTGTCTCGTGTAGAAGAATATTCTTCTACTCACCTAACATAACTCAAATAATCAAATTATTTTATTGGTTATGTACACAGTCTTTTTATTCTCATTGGTTAGGAAAAAGGTGTACAATGACAACACAACTTATTGTCATGATTTTTTTTCTACTTCTCACCAAGTAAGCTTTCCCATTCCTCGCTAGGTAAACCATGTGATCTCGGTGGCCAGGGGCTATAAATACCCCAGGCCACCCATATAAAAATATTAGGAGAACGACCCATACAACCAACACTACATAAGCTCTCCTACACTCTTTGTACTCATTATCTTTACATATACTATTTTTTTCTTATAATTTACTGACTTACATATCAAATGATCCACTACTCTGATAGTGGACATGTTTCTGCAGGAGAGCATGGAATAGCAATGAAAAGACTCATATCTAATTTGAAGTTTTTACGACTTCTTGATGAATAATTCTTTAAGTAATCTAGCTATTTGGTTTGAGTGAGAGATTACATTTTATAACTCAAATTTTTACTTCTTTTTTTTCTTTCCCTGACCATATCCAAATTCAGTAGTCAATATCCTTTGGTTTTTTTTTATTAAAACATCATACAATTATCAGTTTTTAGGACAAACAACATGTGGTATAAGTTGAAAGTTAATTAAGGAAAGACACATGATCAAGCATACACTTATATCCATTGGAAATATAATTTTGACTCTAATTGCAAGGCAAGATCTCCAATCATTATCCAAGACTCACATCCATTCAAATCAGTTAATTAGTGATTATTACAGGTGATTCTAATTTTGCAGCAATTACGTTTGAGTAGGTTTTGTTTCTTCTACTATACAAAAAAAAAAAAGGCCAAACTGAGGCAAAATCCATATCATGATGAATAACTATCAGTTTTTCATTATCAACAATTAAAAAGAAAAAAGGAATATCTACTAGTTTTTTACAGTATAGTGAAAGGCAAGAGAAATTGAGGCAGTCCTGCAAAAGGAGCAAGGTCATAAAATTTAAAGGAGGGCAAACGAGGAACAAAATTTGAGAAGGTTTATATATATAAGAGTGAAAAATTAATTTTTTAAACCTATTTAAAATGTTATATGCGGGGAGAAGAAGAGTTCCTATAGCTACATTGCAACAAATTCTTGATCATTTAGAATTCCTAACTTTGCTTTCATTATGCATCATGCACGGTGCAAAGGTAGATTAATTCCTTTTATTTTCACATCAGGGCGTGCTCAAATGGTGTTAAATTGAGATTTGTTCTTACATATATTATTTCAATTATGTTATTCTTCTTTTTTCTTATATAATTATACAAAAATATGTAAAACATTTTATCAAAGAACTATTGTAACCTAATATATCATGTCAAATTAAGAATCATCTCAACTCATTAACTTAAGATATTAGATAAAGTTCTAAAATATAATTTATATTATTTTCTAACACTTATCGTATATGCTATTAGAATTGGATTAAACTTGTGGTTGAATCCAAAAAATAATAAAATGAACATTTGATATTTGATCCAATCAAAATATAACCTTTACCGGTGAAAATTGACGAAAATCGATTAATAGTCTTGGTGTTAAACTCCAAGACTCAAGCAAACACTCAATTTTTTAAAAAGCCATTGGTAACAACCTTTCAATAAATATGTGCATGCACAACATATTCCAACCCTAAACTGCATAAAAAAATGCATCCAACCATTTGACCATTGGTTACCTTTGATCAAAATATTCCAACAAACATATAAATATTTTCAATTTGTATGTCAAGATCTCAATCTTTCCAAAATAATAAAAATCACAATTTTTAATGGGTTAGATATACTTTTGAAGGGAAATAATGTAAATATCATACATATAAGGATAGCATTATGAATTTTATAGACTTTTTCCCTAATGTTTTGCTCAATGACATGACAAGTTAGGATATATTTGTGTGTACATGAAACACATATTCTTCCTATCGAGTTCTCAGTCCGAGGACCAAATATTTATGCCCATAACACTCGAGGCTAAAGTGATTGATGGCTTGTTTAAATTAGTATATAGGAAGCTATCTTTTTGAGGTTGGAAGCCTAATTCTTTCGGTGATTGGTAGCTTGTTAAAAAAAAAAGATTTGATAGTCCCACGCATTCTCTCATTTGTTTTTAACTTTTCTCTCACCCAAGCTATCTTCCTAAAAATCCCTATTTCTTCATCTAAAATCTCAAATAATGTCTGCAATTTTGAAAAACTTCATACATACAACAACAATAATGAGCTTTGAAGGACTAAGTAGAAGCACAAGCCACAAACAATTATTGTTTGATTTCTGTAGAGGACAGCACACAAATTTTATGATATTTTTTTTATTACTGATTGATGCATTCTCATTATCTCAATCCTCAATATATCTTCTGTGTAAAGGACCAAGGTTTCATAGCTTTTCTGTTTTTTTTCCCCACAACTATAAGGAAACTATTTTTCCTTATTTTCATTACTATGACAATTTAATTATTTATAGTATTTTTCATGAACATTTTTTACTAAATTATATTATATTAATTGAATAGAATACAATTGAATCTATAACACAAATGGCTTTGATAAAATCAGTACAAAAAAAGTAAAGCAAAACAAAATTTTGCATAATAGGGTCACACTATAAACTCTAATTTAAAATTTTATTACTGAATATTTCACCACACAAATATTCTAATCAAAACTTCGAATTAGGGTTTGTGGTGTGACCTTATTCGGCATAAATGTTATACTTATTCTTGTTGTTTTTTTTATGTTGTTTTCTTCTATGTTAGTTAGTATCAAAGCTCTGTCTCAATTGGTATTATAGTCCAACAATTATAGTTGTTAGTTATTGTGTGTAGTTGAATAATCATGGTTGGAAGAGGTGGTTGTATAATATAACTTGATCATGTAAAAAGGGACAAGAAGGTTCTCACTCAGAAAAGAGACATTCAGGAGCTGGTGATATAAAACATGCATAAATAAATTACAAAATTAACCCATCAACTAGCAATAATAAACATGTTGAGTCAAGTTGAAGAATTATCATATCAATTAGAGGAGATGAAGATAGAAAACTGAAGGATCGTGAGGAGAGTGGTCATGGATCTATGACCAGTTATAAGAACTCGTTTTAGAGGCATGAGCAAAGGAGACAACTTTTTGATCGGGATGAGTATCGTGAAAACTTTGGTGATCCTATTTATAATGAGATAGATGTGAATTCTCCACCAATTTATAATGTTTATTTTGATGGTGATTATGTTGATAATTGATTAATGGTAGTGACGATATCATTAATGGCGTCCTCGTTGATAATTTAGAGTTTGAATGCAAAGAAAAAATGGAAGGTGCTTAATAAGAAAAAAATATTGATTTAAACTATGTTGATATTTTTTATTATAAGTTTATTTTTATTACAAAGGTGTATTTGTTCAAGGTAATGTGCAAACAACACATATTAATGAAACAAGTTTACGGTTTGTAATTTATTACTCTAGAAGCCAATGAAAGCGAAATAATTTGCTAATTGTTATTTCTTATACAAAATCTAAGATGAAAGGACTAAACTTGATATCTAAAACTATTATAAACCCAAAGTGAAGAAAGAAAAGGGGTAAGGGAGCCTTGATTGGACATCCATAAGATTGAGGCAAGAGTGATTTAAAATCAAATACGTGTTTTTTTTTTAACCCAGTGACTGGTGTAGGAGTATTTTAAGTTATTTTTTTTTCTTAATTATTTTAATGTTTTTTTATTTAGTTTATGAAATTAAGTAATATATTAAATAACTTTTTTTCTAGTTTGTTTAGGATTTTTATTGCTTTTAATTTTCGAGTTTCCTAGATTATTGAAGTTGATATCTCTGTTTATTTAAAGAGTTGTAAACCTTTTAGAGAGACAGACTATTTGAAAAGAAATATTGAGTAATAAAATTATGAATTAAAGTTACTATTTGATCATTCTTTGAAAATTTTGTAATCTTGTGCTTATTGTCTTTATTGTGTTTGTTTCTATCTATGTTAATTGATATTAGAGCTTACCTCAGCAAACAAATGAATCATTAACTTAACTTGTTTGGTGTAGAAAAAGCATTGTATACTTGTCTTGATCCATTATTGGTTATAATAGTAAATTAATGTTTTTACCCTTAACTAAAAAAACAAATGAACTAGCCTTGAAAGATAAAAGAGTTTTGTCACGAGGTTTATTTGTCATTCTAGAATTGTTTGAGGGTAGCTTGGTCTTATATTTCTTGCACAATTAAATTACTTGCTTACTTTAAAAACAAAAAAAAATAACTTTGTCCCAGAAGCTTTTTCAACATTTCCTTTGGTCATGCACAATGTAATTAGTTTATTAGCCTTGAAGCAAAAAAAAAAATTAGGCTTGACTTTAGGGGCATATTCATCATTTAACATTTTTTTTTTTTTGCAACAATCATGTGGTCCTATGGAAGATTTAGTAATTTAATTTTAAAAAAATTAAAAGATAAACGAAAAGTTGATGGTCGCATTCATGGAACGTACCAGCAAATGAGTCACCCCGTCGTTTTTATGGTGACACGTGTGGTAAGGACACCCCACTACGTTAAGTCTTGGAACGGACAAATCAAAAGAACAAGATATTTAAATATACACAGCATTTCATAATCTTCCAAAATATTATATTATTCAAAACTAATGAAACCAAATGATAGTTCAAACTTCTCATCAGTAATTAAAACAAAAACATTAAACTATAATATTCATTACATTGTGAAAATTCAAATTTAATTAAAATAGAATAATAGTGGAGCATCTAAGTTATCAAATCAAAACTATTAGGAAAGTCTTGCAAAACAAAACATACCGACCAAAACTGAAGAAACATGAAAACTCAACAAAATCCACCTGCTAACAAAAATTAAGAAACCTGAAATAATATTAAAAATAAGAGGTGAGTTTAACCAACTCAGTGAGGAAATAACATTTAATATACATTTTAGATATTAATAGTTTGCAAGTCTATATATATATATATATATATATATATATATATATATATATATATATATATTATCATAAAATAGTGGATTACATGTCAGAGATCAGATGACACCCAAAGATGATCAAATGACACCCAAAGTTGACCATTGTGGGAGGATCAGTCGCTACAGGTTGATGACTTTCTCACTAGCTAGGTATACAAAATATTATGTGTACATAGTCTACCTACTCTCCATTAGCATGGAGTTATTGACAAGTCCTATATCAAAGCATTATAGATATTCACATAATTATCAAAACAATGTATATCATATCAAATATAATTTAGTTCAACAGAATGCGAGTACAAATTCAAGAATAGATAAGTACTCGGATAATAAAGCAACATATATAAATACTCAAGAAATTAACTATTCGTACTCATCATATAATCAACATATATATTTTTTAATATTACATGTATATTAAAGATTATTCCACTCACCCAAAAAATATAAAAGTAAAAGAAATATCAGATGAAATATCCCAAAATCCTATTAAGGATCGTTAAAAGTACCTACAATGAATATATAAAATATACTAAAAAAAATTCAAAAAATAAAAATAAAAGACTCCAATGCATAAAAGAAAAACAGGTTTAGTCTTCTAAGTTTAGGGACTAAAATGATAATTTCTAAAAATCAGGGATCAAAACATAATTTTACCAAAATTGGATGACCAAACTGTAATTGTTATAAATACATAACCATACTGAAATTTCACCCATAATCTATCCTCAATTCTGTCTAGAATCTCAATTTCCATTCCAAGGACCAAATTGTAATTTTTCCAAATTTCAGGGAGTAAACTGTAAATCTTCAAAATGGAGGGACTAAACTGAAAATTATACAAATCAATTATCAAAATGAGATTAATCATCCTTAACCTCATAAGAATACTACCCAGAATTCCAAAATACATTTCAGGGGTCAAAATATAATTTTCCAAAGTTTAGGGACTAAACTGTAATTTTCATAAATCAAGGATCGAAATAAAATTTCATCATCTTCAACCTCAAGGCCATTCTGTCTAGACTCCAGAGTCCATATTTTCAAGCAAAGTTTAAACAAATTTCTTAACCCATTACAAATCAATTAACAAATTCTTATTTCTAATAACACACCCAAAATTAATCACTTAATCTTAAGCCCATAACAATCATGAATCAATCTTAACAACATAAAATTTAAATCTTTATAAATTATAATCTCTTCTTTAATCATTCCATAAACAAATCATAATCAAAAGTAATATGAGTGGGAATCACTTACTTGCTACTTCCACCTTTCTTGAACCCAAAAACTCAAGATAAAAAATTGAAACCCTTGGTTTGATGAGAAAAGGGTCCCGACAGCCATAAGAATTAGAAGAGAGAAAAACAATTATCTTGCAACTTTTCCTTATATACCTAGGTTAACTTAGGTGGGGTTTGGACTGACTTGGACTTGGGTTTGGGCCAAAAGTTTGGGTTTTACAACATGGCTTATAGAGGTGAAAACAGGCTCCCTTGGTGTTTTTTGATTCATCATGGGGGAGACTAACTTGTTAGGCAACACGTGTGCCTAAATGACCTCCGGTTTGGCGACAGTTGGCTTTCTTCTCTTTGCTCCCTTCTTTGCTCTCTCTTCTTTAGTTTTCGTGTTTGGCCTTGCAACATTTCACAACAACCCTTCAACTTCTTTTTTTTAGGATTGTGCCCGTGTTTTTTTAATTTTTATTTTGTTTATTTTAATTAATTTATAAAATTGATTTTTTTTTATTTTAGATGTAGTCCCCATTCTTTTTATTCTATTTATTTTTTGTATGATTTCATCCTCCTTTATTATATTTATATATCATATATTATCCCTGTTCTTTCAATTTCTATTTTTTTTACTTGGCAAGTCCTTTAAATTGATTTTTTTATCTTATATTTCAACTTTAAATTGAGTTTCTTGATTGACCCTAGGTCTACGATTTAAGAAGTTGTGAATTTAAGAGCTTAACTCATGTTTAGGAGATTCATCCAAGTTCATTTCTTCTTCTTTCCTTTTCAAAATTCATGTTTTTAAATTTTATCATTTAGCATTTGATTTTATTGGGTATTGGGTTCCATAGTTTTTTTTCCTTATATAGGATTTTTCACTACTTATTTTAAAAATTACACGGGTTATCTCGGATTTTTTTATTTGTCGTTCTTTGTTAGATTTAGCTTCTTTTTTAAAAAAATAGATTAAGTTAATTTCTCAATATTTGTTGTTATAAAAAATATCCTCTAGTATGTTACCATATCCATTCTTTTTTAAATTTTTTTAAAGGTTAGACAAAAATATCTGGGCCACGGTGCAACAAAAATTCATTTGTTTTTCTTTCCTTTTATTAAGCTAATATTTTTTCAGTTTCATCCTTTAACATTTGATTTATTTTTTTAAAAAATAAAATATTTTTTTTATTTTAGACCTTCAATATGTGGTTAATTAGAATTGAGCTTCCTAATTTATTCTAATTTGGATTTCATAGGGTTATCACGAGCTTATATCCCCGAATCACAGGTTTCGTGAGTTAAACGTGGTTTATCCAAGTTAATCCAATATGTCGTCTTATCAATATTTTTTTGAAAAAATATATTATTTAATATATCACCAGCTCAATATTTTAAAAAGTATTTCGTCCATTATACATCAAATTCTTAACTTCCTAACATCTTTATATTTTTTTAAAATTATAAAAATCTACCCGCGGCGGCATAGCACCGGTAAAGAAAAAACAAGTGTTCACCAAATACAATAAAAGTCTTACAAATATATGATGTGTAGTTATTTGTATTTTTATTCATTTTTCTCATGGGGAAGATGATACATTTTTTTTTTTTTTTAACATGAGAACCGCAACAACAACTCCACGATTAAGGCATGATAAAAGTGTAATTATGTTGCTGAACGAGGGCAACTGATATTCCTTGGAGTTGCCGGCTCCCCTAGATTGAAGGCAGTAGGTGTTCGCAGGCAGCGCACGTGCTGACACGTAGGTGTCAAGTGGCATTCACAATTTCTCTCTTTTTAATTCTTTGGTCCGTGGTCTAACGTCAACTGGATTATTCTCACATTTTCTAGATGAGGTCGGTCTCCCTACACGTTTTCTTTTTTACCCTTTGATCTTTAACTCGTCCCTCCGTTCAAGAAAACTTCTTAGATCAATCCTTTCAATTAATTTCCGTTCAATTTAATATTAATTTAGGACAGCAGATCGGAAAAATGGTCAGATTGCTTGCCAAGAATGAAGGTAAATTAGACTTTAAGGTAATAGAAACCAAATAAATTAAGAATGATTAGAGGGGTCATATAAAGAAATGACAGGAGCACAGGGACCAAGTTCCAAAAATTAATGGTAAATTAGATTGAAAATGGAGAAAGGGACTGTATTAAGAAATTATCTTAACTAGAATGACCAACTAAAATAAAAGAGGAATGAAGGGGCCATATCCAGAAAATATCAAGAGAATGGTGACTACCTACTTACCCAAAGTTTAGAGTAAACAATGAGCTCGCTCTTCTCGATTTTCTAAAACTGGCGATAGTTATCTGAACCTTTAGATCCTTTGTCAAGAGTTTTTTTTTTTTAACGAATAAAAAAATAATAAATTTCAAAAAATAATTATTTCAGGTGTAATAAATATTGAAGAGTGCAAAGATAAAGTTAAAAAAGTTTTTAGTCTTGATGTAATGTGTTCTCTAAAAAATCTTAGCTGAAATACATGTTGATACGGCAATTTCTAAATTATATTTAATATCTTTATTTGATCTTGAAGATGGTATATTTTAGTCAGAGATACCTTCAACAACTAGTGTTACAAGAAAAATACAGGAAACCATTAATATTAATGAAGCAACTTGTACTTGTGTCAAATAACGATTGTATCATCGACCATGTTCACATCTAATTGCATGTTTCACTTTACAAAATGTGAACTATGTATAATTTGTTGATGATTTTCTGCTCCAACTTGTCGTACAAAAATACATATAGTCATCATTTTCAAACCTTGCCTGATATGTCATTATGGCCTGTATATACCGGTCCAGATGTATATGAATATCCAACTAGATAGTGGAGAAATAAGGGTCAAAGGAAATCCACTTGTTTACATAATGAGATGGATGCTAGAGAGGGACACTCATTCAATAAATATGGCATATGCAGTCAAAGGTTTCAACGGAAAAACTTGTGAAACTAAATAACGTATGTTATTTTTTTTATTTGTTTTAAATTATGTCAAATCCAATTATTTTTTAAATCTAACTATATGTATGTTCAATTATATTGCAAATGCTAATAATTTTTTTTATGTAGGACCTTGGGATAAACATGGTTCGAATTAGAGAAGGTTCGACCTTTTCTAGGAGTGCCGACAGGCAGGGCCACCTTGTTGCTGATGCAGGTCCTAATGATAGATCGGTGTTATATATGCAAGATCAACATCATTTAAATGATATTTGGAGCGAAGAGGTCAGATAAATATTTTAATTCAAATTGTTAATTATTATAATTTTAATTGATGATTTAACTAAGTTGTTTGATTTTCAAGATGGTGATCCGGTCACACCTAAATAACATGCATTGATGGATTTGCAAGAGTGTGTGTATTAGTATGTTATCGAGGCTAGTTTTTATGAGGTCAGTTAGTTGCATCTTATACAATTAACCATACATTGATTTTAGCATTGATTAAGTGATAGAGGAGCGAGACACACACCTTTTATCTACGTGTTGATGAGATGACACCAATACTCTATGATATGGCAATGTTAACCGGTCTTCCGATAGATGAGACACTTATGACCAGTCGTGGATGCTCAATTGATAGAGATACTTTATATGATTGTTTGTTAGAACGGGTGCCTCCAATCAATGCTTATAGGGGCGACTACATCAAGTTAATATGGTTAGACGCTAATTTTTAGACCCCCACAACAAATACGACAGTATTCCAGCTGATTATATAGATTGGGGCATACATATTACACATGTTTAAATGTTTAATTTTCACGAGTACTGCTAGCAATGCAGTACCGTTATACTTTCTAGCACTACTTGATGATTTTTTGGCCATTTATGAATTACAATTGGGGGGAGCCATGCTTGCTTATCTATATTGGCACCTATGTAAAGCATGGCTAAAAAAGAGAAGACAAATTTTTGGATGTCTTCTATTTCTTCAGGTATATGTGTTTTAAATTATTTGATTATTAGAATTAATAATATTTTAAATACTAACTTATAATTCTTAATGTTCATTAATATAGATCTGGTCATAGGAGTATATTTATATTAGGCGTCCAAAGAGTCGGGGTAATAACATGTTTGATACTGTCACTCAGAGGCCACTTTCTATTGGTTTTCAGTAATAATAAAATATAATTGATTATAGTCAACATGTTATATATATAAATTGAATGTGACAGTTTCGACTATCTCAGCATATTCTTGATTATGTTGATACTAGAGACAAGCTGCACAATATTAGTTATTAGGGGAAGCACGAGGAGAACTGGTTGGTAATTCACGCATCTTACATTGATATTTAGAATGCTAGGAAAGATTATGTTTTTTAAGGAGCGACATCCAACGATTGATATCGATACCTACATGACATGATATTAGTCCATTACACATTGTTTCATTACACTGACCTGATCATGTTTCCTGAGATATCCACGAAATTCGATGCACTATACCCATCAATATTTAAGACAAAGTCGATTCTTATGCAATATTTTTTATATTTATTAAATATCGAATTAATTTTATTATGGATGATGACTACTAATTGGTTTTTAATGTATGTATATAGATTAATTATTTGGTACAGAAAGCTCAGAAAAGCAGTAACGACTATTTGTGAAGGTGTCGATGAGATGAGATGTATTAATGCCAACACTGCACTCAATTTATTTCGTGGTGGACTTTAAGAGGTTGTGAAGGTTGAGTGTCTTGAAGCAGCATTATCGAAAGATGAGATTGCTTATCGTGGGAGTGTTGGGGATGTTGGTCCATCCACGAGTGTCCCAGTCCCGTCCACGAGTGTCCCAGGCCCGTCCATGAGCTGAAATGTTATTGGTCCTCATACTTACAAGGATATTACAAACCTGTCCTCGAGTTGGAAGAGTTGGAGTGATACTCCAGACCCATACACGAGTGCTCTAGACCCATTCACGAGTACGCTAGGCCTTTCTACGAGTTAGGAAGATTATTAGATATAGTTACATGTTATTATATATATATATATATATATATAGTTAGTTAGTTAGTTAGTTAGTTAGTTTAATATTTAATAAAATGTTATGTTGTGTTAATCGTTAGTCTAAATTTTTTTTATTTACGATTGAATATGTTATATGCTGCTTATGTGAATTGTGTTTTTATGCTGGAAAAATAGTTATTTGTGATTGTGCGAATTGTTGTTTTTTTTTTTTTTTGCAGGGAGTTGATAGCAAAATAATCTACCCTATGATGCCTCTATTAGAAGAGTCAAAGATCATATCTGTGATACGCGAGTCGCAATTAGCATCTGCGACACTCTTACCTGTGATAGTTCCCTAAATATTTTTGCACATGTGTTATTTTACAAAATAATTTTTTTAAATGTGCTAACTTACTAAAATACTCCTTTGTAAAAAGCAAACTCTTTTTTAAAATGGTGTATGTTAAGAGCCAAAAGTTTCTTTAAAAAAAAGTTACACTAATATCGTAATAGTAACATTTTATTATTTACTTTTTACTATTTATTTTGAGAAAAAAGATAGAGATAATAAAATCTATGCACACTAAAAATAATAGAGAATATATTTGAATAAGGAAATAACTAATAAGATGAATAAAATAATTAGTTGCTTGTAAAAAAAAGAGAAATTATATAAAAAAATGTAAACGAATAAAATAATTCATTATTAGTTTTTTCACAAATTTATTGTGTGTGAGTAACAGTTTTCATTTTTTAAATTCGCATTGACTTATTTGAGCATTTGAATATGAAAATCTTCATATTGCTTATTTCATATTTTGAGTTGGTTCACTTATAAATAAATAAGAAAACTGTGATTACTTCAAAATCTATGCTAAATGCTTGTAAATGTCTCCTGTTTTTTCATTACATTAGTGTTGGGTAATATTAAGAAAAAAGTTAAATGGCATGGAGATTTTACTGTAACTGTACCCATAAATTATTGTAGATTATTAAAGTAAAATTATTTTTTTACCCTTGAGTGGCTTAAATTTAAGCCTTCGATTTAGAGGTATTTGAGTCTTTTCCTCTGGCTAAGTGGTTATTAGAAGATTGTTTGGGGGTATATGTGTCTTTCTAAATTTTTTAACACACTAAAAATACTCTTTTACCTCTAGAGTCAACAAAATTTAGAATTGTTGACCAAGGGCTTTCTTAGCTTTTTATAATATTCGTAACAGTAAAAATACCTCTTTTCCCCCAATATAAAAAAACGATGGGCTGCTGGACAAGGGTATTTTGGGTTTTTTCAATTTTATGTACTGTAAAAAAACATTTTTAGCCTCAGAAAAGACAAAAAAAAAAAAACTTTGCCTTTGAGGGTATTTTGATATTTGCACATGGGTATTTTGTGTAATTAAGAGGACTATGGGGGTTTTTTGGTATTTTTCCATTTTATTTTTTATTCTTAAATCAAAATGCTGCTGGTGCCTGTTCCACATGCACCAGCGAGTAGGTGACGTCCGCGCCATTCAGGTTACATGTGTGACGCCGCTCGGTGGCCAAATCTGGTCATTCGTCTTCTCCTTGAATGCGCAGCCATGACCTTTTTTCACATGGTGTCACGCGTGTAGCTAAATAATAGTTAAATTACTGCCGATGATTGATTGTTTGTGTTTTTTCTTTCTTTTCTCTCTCCTGACAACTAAGCTGTACAATTGTCATCTTTATTTGTTGTTTGTCAATTTTAGTCTTTATTCTTTGAATTTCTTATTTCATTTTTACTCCTTTTATAGAAGTTTTGTTTTTTTTTCAATTTTGTCCTTCAATTACAATTTCTTATATGATTTGTTTTTCATTTCAATCCTCATTCTTTTAATTTTTTTTATTCTTATTCCTTTTATAGTTTCAGTTCTCCTAAATCCGTCCCTATTTTTTTTTTATTTTTGGTGTTTCAGAATCCATCCTCTTTCTTTTGATTTTTTATTTCGATATTTTTCTCTTTTGTTTGAGTTTTATGTGTTTACAATTTAGACCTTCAATTCTAATTTGTGTATATTATGTTTTTCAATTCAGTCCTTTTCCTTTTGATTTCTTATTTTTTTTCTTTGGTTTTTTTTCAAAGTTCTTATAGTTTTTAATATTACCCTTCAAATCAAATTTATGGTTTTTTTAATAGTAATAATATTTATTTTTAAATTTATTAATAAATATAATTCTAATAATAGTAATTATTATTATTAAAAAAAATTATACTTTTAATTTTATTTTACATTGTAAAAAAATTGATATTAACCCACCATGGAACGCGGGTCAATATACTATTCCAATTTAAATTGAATCAAATTGTTTTTTTAATAGTTACTGTTCTGATCATAAAAGCACCATGCATTTCAATGTTTAAGATTCAAAGCGAATTCATTAATGTTAGATGTGCTCTCAATTGCAACGAGGATTGAAAGGACTTCAAAATGTAACTCAAATAAAGACACTTTCGAGCCACAATTCTTTGATTCCGCTGTTTCGGAATGATTTAAAAAAAAAAATTAATTATTTTTATATTATTTTGGTTTGTTAATGTAAAAAATAATATATTTTAAATTTTTTTTAAAAAACAACGAATATAATAATCTCAAACAACCTGTTATATTACATTGTAAAACAACAAAACAGGAGAAATGAAAGTATTTTAGAGTTATTATAATAATTTTTTTTATTAATATAGATGTTCAGAAACTTATATATATTTTAATTAATTTTATAATTTTAAAATTAACAATTATATAAATTTTCAGTTTTTTATTCTCAACTTTTAGCCATGGATTATCTACTAGTAGAGGGTTATTATAGTAAATTTTAATATACTCACTTCGAGGAGAGGTAGGTGATCTAGGTAACGGCAGCACGCGTTGCCACGTAGGAGTATCTTGGACACCCCTAGTCTGAACATACAATTTAGTGAGACTCATATAGAGATTAAAGAGCGAAAAAGACCATTTCTTTAGCATAATATTTCTCAACAACCCCCAAAACTCAACAACTTCCCATTTTTTCGCCAGTAGGATATATTTATATATACGTGTAGAACAAATGCAAGTTCTTAACACTGCTACTATATCCATCCATCTCTCTCTCTCATGGCGGCTAAATCTGCTCTCCATTCTTCCTCACCTAACACCTCTTCTTTTTTGAACTCTAAATCGAATTTGGTTCATTTCAGAAGAACCCAGTTGAGATTTGAGCCCAGAATCCCATCAAAGCCTATCAAATGGGAAAGCTGCTCAAGAACAAGAGAACAATCAAGGGAAAAGGTGAAGCAAGGGGGGCGATTATTCACGGTGAGGTGCACGGCAGAGGGCATAGAGAGGGGAATGCTGATCGGAGGTGGGAGAGGAAGAGAGGAAGCAGTAGCCAGTAAGATGCTTGATATCCCAGAGAGGTTTAAGGTGGTGGCTTTAGTGGCATGTGTCATGTGCTTGTGTAATGCTGATCGTGTTGTAATGTCCGTCACTGTCGTTCCTCTTGCTACCAAATTTGGTTGGTCCAGTTCTTTCTTGGGCATAGTACAGGTAAATCCATTTCCTGAGATTTCTGCTTCCTAGCTCTTTCTTCCTCCCCTTTTGTTTTATTTTTTATTTTACCCTAATTTATGGGTTTTCGACATGAATCCGAGAGTCGAAGCTCGAACTAGTCTTACAATCCAGTAGTTTTTTGGTCCGTAGTGTAGTTAAGTTTTTACGTGTCTGATTTTCGAACAAAGAAATAATATTAATCTTAATCATTATATTATCATTGCCGGCCATCCGACTAAAATGGGTGAAGATTTATAAAGCTGAAATCCAAATATGTGAAATAGTATAATCGTTTGAAGCATCCCCCGAGCCTAACAGGCGACAATAGCTGAAAAAACAGAAAGAAAAGTGAGGGAAAATGACAGATAATGTGTGGTAGTTGAGAAAGTGATAGCTGTAGCTGTGTTGTGATGGCTTGCCGCCGCTTGAAATTATGGCTAACCCGTCCTACCTACAACATTTTGGCTCGTGACCCGTTCGGAAATGTCATAAAAGTTTTTTTTTTAATTATTTTTTTTATTTTTTCAAATTTATTTAAAACTTAATTTGGGTTCAAGTTTTTTTAATTAAAATTACATTATTTAAAAAAAACATGACGTTACAATTTAGGTTTAATTCACAGCTTGTTCTTAATCTCCTTTCTTAATTAGAAATTTGATGACAGTTCTTTTTCCTTCTTTTTTTTTTTTTGTCAATTTGATAATAATTTTTTCTTCTTCAAAGTCAAGAAGAGGCAAGCACATCTAATTACACTAATAATTTCTCGAATTAAGGGCTGCAATCAATTATTTCCTCTTATAGTGGATATTTGAGGCAATTATTTCCTCTTATAATGGATATCTAAGGCAACTCAGGAATTTTTTTTTGAGCATGAGATTAAAGGATTTATTCTTACGTTATTTTAAGTTTGAGTTATATAGTTGTTAATATAATAATTACTGAAGATTTATATAGTCGTTAATTTCAGAACATGTGAAATTAATTAAAGTATATACAAGCTAGTTCGGATAATTAAAACAAAAAAACTTAAAATTTTTTTGTTATTATTTTGAGTGCTTCAGGTGTACTGTCATTTAGTATTTTATTTTTTATAAAAGTATTTGGTAACATACTTATGTGATATATATATATATATATATATATATAAAATACTATTTTTAACTAAGAAGAAGATTTCACAATAAACTATTTTATTTTTTATTCTATACATTTAATTAAAACCCGAGGTACTTTATTTTGTTTTAAAACAAAGTTGCTTTAAAGTGTTATGTGTTTTATTTTGCAAGAAACCTTAATTAAAATATACTTTTAGGCTGAAATTAGATAATGTTAAAATAATATTTTTATTTTTAAAATTATTATATTAAAATAATCTAAAAAAACATTAGAATCCCAAACACACTTGCGTGAAGCATTAAACAGTGTGCCGTGAGCGAATGGCCCTTAGAATGCCGAGCCAAACCCACATGGTCCCATAAAACAAAAGGAGATCCAGGGCAAGGTTTAACTAGTACTGGTGCAGACTGCGGACCCTACAACTTCGCACCTTGGACCAGATCAGGATTTACCCACCTTCCTTGCAGTTGCATTGGAGTTAATCTGCCAGGTAACTGGATTATAGATCATTTTGGTTTATTTAGGAAAATTAAAAAAAATTAAAAATTTAATATTTTATATAAAAAAAATTAAGAAACAATCATGAAAATAAAAGTTATATATACAGCAAATAATAAAGTTTAAAAGACAACTTGTTTTTTATAAACATAGAGAATCCAATCTCAAATTAAAACTTTATTGTAATATTTATATAATAAATTTTGACATGAATTAATACTAAATAGTAAATTAACATATATAAAATAAGGTTAAATAAAAAAAAATCTCCCTAGCTCGAGGCAATGTCTCTTAAACTTAAACGACTATATTAACTTCCACCAAAAAAAGATTTATTTTAACTCTAAAAAAATATATGATGCGAGGTATTTATAATATAATTTTTTTTTATTTTTTTTTAATAATGGGTCTCCGCAAAGTTGTGCTAGATCATAAGTTAACCTGACAGGTTGGTCTATATCTCTTCTAGGTAATTACATGTCCAAATTTATCTTTTACAGTGTAATAGGATCTTAGATTACCCGGATCCCGACATAACTTGTCGGGTCAGACCGGATCTAATAACTAATAACAACGCGTGAGACATATTGTTGTGGGCTGTTGATGACAAGTACCAAGCGTAAGAGACACTGTTGATGACAAGTAACAAGCGTAAGACGTCAAAATAGGCGTGACTCGGACACATATGGCAGACCTACTGCCCATAACTTCTGACTAGAAAATTCATCAAATGATTTATTTATTGATCCGTGTCTCGCAAGTGACAATTAAAGGGTTGTTGAATAAAAAAACTAAAGAAATAAAGAAAATCCTGGAGGCATAGTCAGTGGTAGGTGGCATGACTCAAATCTTAAAGACATATATGAAGAAAAATAAAAAAATGCTTAATTTCGACAAGTAAATACTGAGTCGAAAACATACTCTGAGAGTCTGACCATTAAAAAAAAGGAGGCACAATTTAGTTCTCACATGGAATTCAGACTGGTCATTGCGTATGATTTTTATTTTTCTCTTAACAGTTTGGTTTGATGTTGTTTTACTAGTTGATTCTTGAGTGGTGGATGATTAAAGTGAACTTTTTTTTGTTAATTATTTCTTGAAGTCATCCTTTCTATGGGGATACATATTCTCATCAGTCATAGGAGGAGTCCTGGTAGACAGATATGGAGGAAAAAGAGTGATGGCGTGGGGTGTGGCCTTATGGTCTCTGGCCACTCTACTTACTCCATGGGCTGCCAACCACTCCACCGTCGCCCTTCTGGCCGTTCGTGCATTCTTTGGACTTGCCGAGGGTGTTGCTTTGCCTTCCATGAGCACCCTCTCATCAAGGTAATGCAAATTGCTTGTATGACAGAAAACTGCTAGCTTGTACTCTTCGTTGCTTGACTCTGTTCTTGTACATCTTTGATTAGGTGGTTTCCAACCCATGAACGAGCGAGTGCAGTTGGAATATCCATGGCTGGATTTCATCTTGGAAATGTCATAGGCTTACTGCTGACTCCAATTATGCTGTCAACAGTTGGGATTTCTGGCCCTTTTATCCTTTTCTCTTCTCTTGGGCTACTATGGCTGACAAGATGGGCAAATGGGGTCACAAGTGATCCAAGAGACAGCCCTTTTGTTAGCAAATCAGAGTTGAGATTAATCCAAGCTGGTAAAACTGATTCTCCAGCAAGTGATGGCCAGTTTCCACCACTTCGTCTCCTATTGTCAAAAGCACCATCTTGGGCTATTATTTTTGCTAATATAACGAACAATTGGGTGAGCTACATTACATTAGTTTAATTCTTCACTTTGTTGAATGCTTTGAAGTTTTTCTTTAATATTCTCTTACATGCTCAAAATCACAGGGATATTTCGTTCTTCTCTCTTGGATGCCTATATATTTCAACACTGTAAGCTCCTGTTTCCTCCATCTCTTTTATGTTAGTAATGTCTTTAAGGATCATGGTTGAAAGATGCGCGCCTGCCAGTTTGTGCATGAATCAGTTTCCATGGACCATATGCTATTGAATCACCAAACTTATCCCAGTTTCCACTCTTCCTTATGAATGCAGGTGTTTAATGTGAACTTGAAGCAAGCGGCTTGGTTTAGCGCTGTTCCATGGGGAACAATGGCAGTCTCTGGCTATGTTGCAGGAGCATTATCTGATTCATTGATTAAGGCCGGCTACTCTTTGACAATCGTCAGAAAGATCATGCAGTCTATTGGATTCATTGGACCTGGTGTCTCATTGCTCTGCTTAAATTATGCCAAGACACCAGTGACTGCAGCTGCACTTATGACTATAGCGCTGAGCTTGAGCTCTTTCAGCCAAGCTGGCTTTCTTCTCAACATGCAAGTAAGTTTCAACTACTTTGTAACTAGTTGATTAGCTAGCTGGATCACCTCCAAGTTGCGCTCATTTTCATTTTTCTTTTTTCTTTTTTAATCAGGATATAGCACCTCAGTATGCAGGATTCCTCCATGGTAAGTTCTGGGCATCTTGCCGTTGTTTTAAACTGGATAATCAATATTCTTTCAGATACCTATACGCAAGACTTTTGTCACCAAACATAATGCCGTTCTCCAATTGAATGATCTGCCATACAGGAATTGCAAATTCAGCTGGGACATTAGCAGCAATAATCAGCACGATTGGAACAGGTTATTTTGTTCAGTGGCTAGGATCTTTTCAGGCATTCCTCACAGTCACAGCAGGGCTCTATTTCGTTACAGCCATCTTTTGGAACTTGTATGCTACAGGAGAGCGAGTTTTCTAGACTGAACTCAAGTGTAAATGAAGTTTCCACTGCTCTGGAAACAGCACAGGTCTAGAACTAGGAATTATTATATCAATGAAGGTAAACTAGTTACAAAAGGGTGAAGAACACGAGTTCACGTAGGTTAAAATTATAAGTCAAATATTTTAGGCATGAAATGTTTACAATGGAGGGAGTTGATGGTGTATACTGTATAGTATGTTGACTACGTGCGTGCAACATTCATCTCTATTATTCTTTTAATGGTTTTTCACTTCGATATATCCATCAGAATGAGCTTGTGAAAGAAATATTGCTGTCATAAAAACATAAATCATCATAATTTTAAAAACTATCTATTCACTTGAAAACAATTAAGCATCGGGGTAACTTCTCATCAATGAAGCTAGCTCACCCATGCTGGGCCTGCGTATCTTTGTAAGGCGTGTCATACAGTGATAACTCTGGAATTGACGACCCGTCAATCAATGTAAGCTTTGACAAAAGATGGAGGCAACACGTCAATAAGGAAACTCCCACCGTCGGTACATAGAAAATTAATCGATTGGATATGTGGTCTCAGGTTCGAGCCATGTGGTTGCTCATATGATGGCCACTGGAGGTTTACATGGTCGTTAACTTCAGGGCCCGTGGGATTAGTCGAGGTGCGCGCAAGCTGGCCCGGACACCCACGTTAAA
>Ga0307518_10000530_pt1 | contig 28999 bp, 21 predicted proteins | sample 25_EM_MG_FD_203889 | JGI IMG/M metagenome (GOLD analysis project Ga0307518, IMG submission 203889) | Populus trichocarpa ectomycorrhiza microbial communities from riparian zone in the Pacific Northwest, United States - 25_EM | ecosystem: Host-associated > Plants > Roots > Unclassified | place... | reverse complement strand
ACCCCTTTTCACCTTGACATAATAAACTTAGCTAAACATAATGAAGAAGAGAAACATAAATAAACAAGATAATAACATAAATAAGATATAAGTTAACTAAGTAAAGGAAATGAAATGAAAAGCATAAACAAGAGATTAATATAAACAAAACTTCAGCATTACAAAAATAGAAAGAGAGAGAACAAGAACATGATCTTGATCTGAAAACCAAGATGCCTAAATGCATGACAAATGCCTCCTTTTATAGGCCAAAATTTGGAACTATTGATTTGATGACTAATTGTTGAGTGGGTGGCCACATCTTGACTTGGTGACAATCCTTATCTTCTTGTCTGAACAAAACGTCATTGATAATGTCAGAATTTGAACTGACTTAAATCATGAAAGTTCTAGGATATTGTCTCAGCTTTCCAGAAAACAAAATTGAGGTCATTTGGACTTCTAGAACTCGAGATATGGATGAACACTGAACAGTGTCTGGGCTGCAGGGCAGATTCGGACTTCTCCGTTGTTGCTACAATTTGGACTTGAAAACGGCCTTTTTAAATCTTGGACTCCCATGAAAGTTTTAGGCCTATGTCTTAGCTTTCCATCCATATAAAGCAGACATAAATCCAAGATCTACAGCTCTAGATATGACTCGATTACCGAACAGTGTTCCAGTTTGTACTGAACCAACATCTCTTTTCTAAGTTTGACCCTCTCTTTGTCCTTTCAATTCCAGTACTTAAACTCATTAATAAATCCTTTCATTTATGTGATAGGCCTACATTTAAGATGAACATTTACCATAAATTTAAGGTATCTTATAGTATCAGACTTGTTATTATAAAACATGCTTTAGTTAAGGAGTTATTGATACTTCAAGTGCAAAATGTTGATATAAAACCTTGATAAAAATGCACTTTTAAGTACTAATCAACTACTAATAGAGATGTTTTAGGTCCCGATACATCTTAGTGTTGCCAGGATGTATGGAGAATTTAGACTCATGTGCTTCTAGTAGAACCATCTATTTAACCGTCTCGTCATCAGGCATGTACAACCAGTGTCCCATCATCATTGATCCATCATCAGTTACTCGAAATTGAGTTGCTATACCTCTCTCCATTTTCTTCCTAATCTTGGACCCTTCAACGTCACTACTTTGGGCTCATAATATTTGTTCCCGATACGTTGACCGTACTATCAGTTGAGCTAAAAGTCCACCTCTTGAACTAATACCCAATTCTGCAGCCATCTCTTTCAAGTTCGCCAATTGTCTTCCTTCCACAATGTTGTCTTACTTAAAGTGGCTTTATTCTTGTAACTGAGAGCATCTGCCACTACGTTTGCCTTCCCATAATGTTATTCTATGGTGCAGTCATAATCTTTAATAAATTCTATCCACCTTATTCTTACAACTGAGAGCATCTGCCACTATATTTGCCTTCACAGGGTGGGTATTCTATGGTGCAGTCATAATCCTTAATAAATTCTATCCACCTTCTTTGTCACATATACAACTCCTTTTGCAACATCAAATACTTCAAACTTTTATGATCAATAAAGATTTGGGTTCAAGACCCATACAAATAGTGTTTCCATATCCTCAAGGCGAATACCACAACAACTAATTCTAGGTCGTGCACCAGATAATTCACCTCATGGGTCTTTAACTGTCTCGATGCATAGGCGATCGATCACCTTCCCATATTGCATTAAGACACACCCCAATCCTTTTCCCGAGGCATCACTATAAACTACAAAACCTTCGATCCTCGAGGGAAGTGTTAACACCGGAGAGGTGGTGAGCCTCCTCTCCAACTCTTGGAAGCTTTCCTCATATTCTTTCAACCACACCCACTTCTTATCTTTCCTAGTTAACCGTGTCAAAGGGGTTGCAATCAGGGAGAACCCATCAATGCATCTCCAGTAGTATCCTGCAAGTCCTAGGAAACTATGTATTTTAGTGAACAAAGTCAATCTTTCCCATTTCAAGACTGCTTTGACCTTCTGGGGGTCTATGAAAACACCTTTGGCAGACATGACATATCCTAGGAACGTCACCCTTTCCAGCTAAAATTCACATTTACTTAGCTTTGCATACATCTGGTGATTTCTCAAGGTTTGCAAAGCTTGCCTCAAGTGCCCTTCATGCTCCTCAAAGGAGTTCGAGTAAACCTGTATATCATCGATGAATACCACCATAAATTTATCAAGGTATGGTTGGAAAACCCGATTCATTAAGTCCATGAAGAGGGCTGGGGCATTCATCAACCCGAATAGTAGCACCAAAAACTCGAAGTGCCTGTAACGGGTCTTCAATGCGGTCTTTGGTACATCCAACTCTTTAATCTTCATCTAATAGGACCCTGACCTCAAATCTATTTTAAAAAATGCTCTCACTCCCTTTAGTTGATCAAATATATCATCTATCTGCGGTAACGTGTACTTATTTTTCATCGTTATTTTGTTCAACTAACGATAATCAATACAAAGTCTATGGGTTCCATCTTTCTTTCTTACGAATAAAACCGACGCTCCTCAAGGTGAATTATTGGGTCGTATAAACCCCCTGTCTAATAACTCTTGTAGTTGGGTTTTTAGCTCATTCAATTCTTCCGGAGCCATCCGATATGGTTGTTGAGCTATGAGTGAGACTTCTAAGAAAGTGTTTATAGACACTTCTACCTCTCGCTTTGGGGGTAGTCCCGGTAGCTCATCGGGAAACACGTCCGGGAATTCCTTCACCACATGAATATCTTTCAGTCGCGGACCTTTGTCATCTGAGTTTAAAATGTATGCGAGGTATCCCATACATCTTTTCCTTAGAAGTTTCTGAGCTGTTACAAATGATATTAAAACGGCCGGTTTGAGAATTTTCTCTCCTTCAAAAACCATCCTCCTACCCTCAAGTATTTGGAATGTAACAGTTATAGCATAATAATCTATCAGGGCCTTCTATTTACTCAGCCAATCCATGCTTAGAATTATGTTACAATCATGCAATTCCAAGGGAATCAAGTTTAGTTCTATTTCATACCCTGCTAGACTAACCCCCACTTCCACATACATATTATTTGTTTCAACCATGTTCCCTATCGGAGTTCCAATTACAAACCCCTTTTCTACTACCTCTACTCCCATCCCCAATTTGGTGACAATTCTCCTAACAATAAATGAGTGGGTGGCACCCAAGTCAAACAACACATGCACATTAAGGTTATTCATTAGTAGCATACCTGCCACCACATTCGATGAAGCCCTGACCTCTTCTTGTGTTAAGTGGAAGACCCTTCCTAGGGTTCGGTAATTTTATGCCCTCGACCTCCCTCGACTGGAGTTTGCCCCTGATTGAGAAGGTCTCACCGGCCTCTTTACAACGACTGACTGTTGATGGCTCTGACTCGGTTGCCTATAGCTCTGTACCTGCCAAGTGTTCATGTTGGGGCACTCCTTCTTAAAATGACCTTTTTCGCCATAGTAATGGCATACTTATCCCATATACTAGCAGTTTCTCCATCTATGACCTTCCCCTCTGCATACAAAGCATCACCCTAGTGAAACTGAAGAGTCCCTAGGGTGCATTTGTCCACATTTCATACAAAAAGTATAGTCAACACTCTTACAGTCATAGGTCCTTACTAAAGAGTTTGCCCTTGAATGAGACTGTCCCCCCATTATTCTCCCACTTGACTGTTAGTGGAGCAACACTGTTAAGGCCTTTTTTTTTCATGTATTGCTCAAGCACTCTGCTCTTTCCTTTCTTCAGAAGTGGTGGTCAACTATTGGGATAATCCCCATCTCTTTTTTGCCTGTACCTCGATGCCCCTGCTGACTTTCTCCAATACAGGCCTCTAAAACCTGTGCAACCTCAATTAACTCCCTCACGGGTTTAAACAAAAGTATCGAGTAACAGTTATACATTAATACATTTTGCTCATATGAAATACATCGTGATTTAAAATGCGACTACCTGATTCTTTGCAAAAGTAGGGTCCCGTGCAATGGGGTTCCTAGGCACCTTGTTGGTGTGACGTCCCTATTGCAGTACAAATATTTACAAGAATTATAAATAATTAATAATAAGCAAATAAATAGTTTAAGGAAAACATTATCGTTATTTTCTGTTTAAAGCATAACAATCGTAGTTCTTTCTTTTACTTGGTACACATAAAACATAGTACACATGAATGTATCAATTCTTGAATCTAACTCATAACTTCCTGATCCAGCTATCCTCTTAGGACGCCTTTAGCCGAAGCTAATTATCAATCACAACTCGACCATCCGCTTCGGATGCCATTAGCCAGAGCTAATCATCTATTCATCCCAGTCATCCACTCAGAATGCCATTAGCCAAAGCTAATCATCTATTCATCCCGGTCATCCATTCCGAATGCTATTAGTTGCTAACACCATAATTCGACAGCGAAAAACTAATTCCCTAGCAACACAAAATTTGGTAGCGAAAACTGGTTCGCTGCGGACACCGTAATTTGACAATGAAAACTGATTTGCTGGCGACACAGATTTCGACAACAAAAAATGATTTGTTGGGGATAACGTAATTGGCAGAAATCGCCAGCCCACATGGGCTACTACTGACTCAGAAATCATTGATGAAAACCGAGTGGCTACCGACTTAGAAATCATCAACGCAACACAGTTTACGGTTGAAGCAAAAATTGTTGAAGAAAACTGAGTTGCTGCAGACTCATAAATCAACAATGCAACCCCTGTCGCTGCCGATTTAGAAATCAGCACTGATGATGAAGTAGTTTTTGGTATCACTTCTTCCCTTCAGCCAAGCGTAAGTCTTATGTTAGGCTTCCCTCTACCAATGTTTCTCACCCTAGGTGGATATAGAACCTCACCGAATCACACTCCATTATCATCAAACAACACAAACATTAACACATGTTCATTTAGAAGGTTTTCCAAATTCATTCCTTCTAACATCGACATCTAGCATTGGTACTACCATGCATTCTCACATTAACATTTGTATCATGGCAATGCATCAACACAAGTGATAACAATTCTACAACACATAAAGATTATATTTCATTTTTACCACAAGTATAGTCACAAAATCATGTTGCAACCTATTTCCATCTCAAAATTGAAGCAAGAACATCAACATCATTTCGGTTCCAGCACACAAATTGTTCTTAGAATCCAGCAGAATCACACAAATTCAAGTATGAACATCCACATACATTTCGGTTCCAGCACATAAAATGCTCTTAGGAATCCAGCAGAATCACACCTTATGCATTGCATCATTTCTTTACACATTTAATGTAAGTTCTTCCATCATATGTGAAAAATCAAAGCATTAGTCATCTATATGCATTATGTTTTAGTTTGAATATGATCTTAGGAGTTTAAAAATGTCATTTTCATGCATTTCATCACATAACACATTCTGTCCTGCCCTTCAGCTATTGTCGGCCCTCTACCAAGTTTTGTCCATTCAAATTATTCATTTTTCTTTGTTAAGTGTTTTGGAATTTAGCCCCCATTCATCCCTATTTTTATGCATTTTTTAGTTCAGTTTTCCTTAGCAGCTGGTGTAAAGATCCTAGGTCATCTACTTGGGGTTTCCTCCATCTTTTTGGTCCCAAAGTCTTAAGAATAGGTGGGGAAGGAGGTTTGGTTCATACCTTATAATTTTTCAGTAGCTTTAAGAAGGGATTTACAGTTTTCTTCCCTTCAACCCTCGGTTTTCTTCCTTTTCTTCCTCTCTACTTTTGTTTTCCTTCCTTCCTTCCTTCCTTCTCCAACAGCACTGGCCGGCCTCCTACACTCCTCTTTATACTTTGGTTTTGGCCATTTACGGTTCTCTTTAACTCTCTTTTCCTCTCTAAGGTGCAAGAGAGTGCATGGAGCTGAGTTGAGGGTCTGCTCTTTAGAAAAGAAGGAGAGGGTCTGTTGTATGTAGCTGGCTGGTTTTGGGGAAAAGCAAGGGTCACCCTCTCTCTCTCTCTCTCTCTCTCTCCCCCCCTTGCATTTATACCCCTCTTGAATGAGGTAGGGTGTTTGGGGCTGGTTTAAATGTGTTCTTGGGCTGTAAACTTACATTGTAAGATACTAACCTGATATTAAATATACTTGTTTTTTTCTTCGCAAGTTTGGAAAAATACGAAAAAATAAAAAAATTATTTATTTAAAAAAAGCAAAAAGATGTTTTTATTTGTGTGCATACAACCAAATTCTAAAATCTTTCATGCATATTTTATATTTTTATCATACTTTAAACACAAAAACCAATTAATGGGTATCATAACAAGTTTGTGATTATCCATTAGGATTTGACTAAAATTTGAAAAACGCCACAAGAATCAATTTGTTTAATTAATATTTGGTGTATGAATTTTATAATGTAATGCATATTCCCAGTATTATATTAAATGAATAGACAAATATAAAATGTTAGGAATTAATTGTAGACTTTAATATTTAAGGGTATAAAATTACACTGTAAAGTATATCCTAGGTATTAAAGATACAAAATAGAAATAAATACACTATTAAAATGTGATCCTTAGAATGATTATGTTGTAGCCTGATGAGACAAAGATCTCCTTATTAAAGGGGATTTGTTTTGAGCCCACAAAGATTGAGACCTCCTTACTAAGGACGATCTACCTCAAATCTATAAGACAAGGATATCCTTAATGAGGAGGACCTTCCTTGGGTCTTAAACAGACCAACGAATATAAACATGACCTAAAGAAAAACAATCAATCAATAATGGAGCTTACCATATATAGGGTGTACTGAGAATGATGCATCTTATTCATGCACAACTAGTCTCCTTACCTAAAATCTTGCAGACTGGCAGGCTTTTCTAGTGACTATAATATTAGGTGGCGACTTCTTCAAATCATAATTTTATTATTAAGTCCAACAAATCCAAAATCCCTTCAACTCAGGAGGTAGATCCATCATTCAACGCCGTACACACCACGACAGGATGATGACTTCACTAAAGATATCTCTGGTTAGAATAAGCTTATTGTTTGTTTGATGTGTCCTATTTATTTATTGGTTTGTGTGATTTAATTTTAGCATGCAATTCTTACAACTTGTTCATGCATAAGTACATCGAATATGGATTCATGCCCTCATGCATTTCTAAGAGTATAAACCCAATTCTAAGTTAGGTAGGGGATTATCGGCCTGCCTTATGACTTTTAGTCAGGTTCATATTTATAAAACATCTAACTATAATATGAGTGTTTACTTGGTATTAGCGGTCATTCCGTGCCTTAACCATTCCTTGTAAACTCTCATACTGCCTTCACGAGAGGTAGTCATTGGGCAGATCATAAATCATTTTAAGACAAAGTAGTAAGCCTACCCCTCATGTAATGACTAGAACCTACCTTTAGAATGTTTGAATAATTCATTTTCAATTAAAGCGAACCTGATAACAAATCTTGAACTCTGCAGGATTTTAACAGGCTAATCCATATTCGATGTACATGTCCATTTTCATTCATACATAAGCATACATGCATACATGCTTTGAGGTTTTAAATGTCATATATGCATATGAAGGTTGAATATAGGTTCCCATAAAATCCAATATGAAGGTTGAATATAGGTTCCCATAAAATCCAAACATGCAGAATCTACAACACTAGAATTCAACGAAGAAACATGGAAGATAAAGAACGTGCCCCTTGTGATGCTCATTTTCAAGGGAACTTGGACTCCTTATGTAAACTCCTAGTTAAAATAAATAAATCTAACCTGGAAATAAAATGGGTTAAATTAAGATTTAGGAAAATTAAAAATTTATGTTAAGAATGAAATTGAAATATATATATAAAAAAAAGTGATGAGCCACTTGTTAACAAGGGAGAAAAATTAACTAGAATCTTTAGGGACAAATTAAGATTATATGTAAAGGAGGGGATAAAGTGTTAATAATGATGAAAACACATATAAAAGTAAGCTCTCTCTCTTTCTTCATGGCCGGTTGCAACTGGAATACAAGAAGGGAGAAATATTTGGTTTTTCTTAAAACATTCTTAGAGAAAACATTAGATAATCAAGGGATTTAGAGGGGGATTGATAGAAACACTAACCACCACACCCTTAAACACTTAAACAAGAGAGAAAAATGAAGGAAATTAAGGGGGAAAACAAAACACTATCACAACAACAAGGGCATTTAAGAGGGCATTTATAAATTTTCAACTGGTTGAGATTCGAAGATTATCATTCGATAAGGAGTTCTAAATCTAATCTAGAAATTTCATATGAAATGGATAACAATTGAGGTGGATTAATGAAATTAATGCTAAGGTTTATGGTGAAAATATGGGGAAAATATAATTTGACTATAAATTGAACAAATTGGATTAGATTAGGTTGTGTTGGGTGTGAGATTAGGTAAAAACAAAGAAGAAAATCATGAGATTCTTAAGGGCCCAATGGCCGGCCATTGAAGGACCAAATTGCTTGAAGTAGATTTGTATGTAATTAAGTGAAATTGTGGTGAACTAATGTATAATTGTGTGAGGAAAGTGATTTTGAAAGAATTTAGTTACAATTTAAAGTGTGATTGAAATATTATAATGTTGAGAATTTAGAATTTAGGGCGGATTGGTGCTTTGAAAGGTAAAGAAATATTGGGTAATGTTTGACTTTTCATGTAAGGGAGAATTGATTAAAAAAGTCAAGAATTAATTATGATAAAAAAAGAGGCGGTAGTGTTAGCCAAAGAAGAAATAATTGAAAGAGAAATACACGGATGATTGCGACATATGAAACGTAATGTAATTATAAATATCGTTAATTCATATCTTCCATGAAGTAGTTTTAATTATTTTAAATAAAATGTAAGTTGGTTTGATGGACCATATAAGGTTGAAATTAGAGATATTGTAAGATATATAAGAGAAAAATGCTGGTTTGAATAATGAGAAGGTGCATGAAATATTTTGTTGTTTGTGTACTTCATGGATGAAAAACTGGACAATTACGTCCCTTGACTTTCAGAGGAGTTTAGGGCATGAAAATGATGATATTTGGAATTAATTTCTTCATAGAAGTTTTAGCAAGGGACATTAACTTTCCAACGAAACTGATATTGTGTAATTTGAAGTTTTAAAACCTCAGATATGGACAAAACTTTTAGAGGTGTTAGGGTGAGAACTATGCTGGATAGTCGCCGAGTTGTGATATTGAGTAAATTAGGTGCATTAAAGGTTGAATCAAGTCTTCCCTTCTTCAATCTAAATTTAGTCTGGTTGACGGAGAAGATAAGTTACAATCAAAACTATTTTTTTAATGATTATAATTGTGATGTAAATGAGAGACGATATCTTTGAATGAATAGTCTAAATTGACCAGGATTGGTTAGTTACCTTATTTAAAAAGTTGTTTTGATGTGAGACTTAATCTGGTAGTGAATATAAAGAAGAAATTTGAATGTGCATATGTGTGTGTGTGTGTGTGGAATGAGCATACATTGAAAAAATAATGTGGAAAACATGTTGATATAAGAGAGGTCACAAGAGCTGTGCAGTAGTAGGGAGGTACTACTTGAGTCTTGACAGCAGGTAGGTGTCATACACACCAACATTTTCCTACTTAGTTTATTGTAATAGCTTATTGAAAATGTAATATTAGATCATGTTAAAATTGTGGCTAAAAGCGAAGGAATTAGTTTCCCAGTAATGAGACTAATGTTCGGTAAAAGGCATAGGAATTAGTTTCTTGGTATTGAGACTAATGCTCGATAATAGGCAAAGAATTCAAAATCCTAAAAGATGGAATAATGTCTGATAATGGGTGATGAATTTAGGTTCTCGAAAGAGGGAATAATTGACACGATCAAATGAATGATGTCTTATCCCAAGTGCAGGAGTGTCGAAGTATTAAATAACCCGACAAGACCGGGATCGATCCATAGGGAGGTCAACTATATAAATCACAAATAAAAGAAAAGATTTGAAGAGAGCTTTGAGATGTGATATTGATGTAAGAATTTAAATAAATTGTCAAGGTTAGAGGATCCACTAATGGTATTTCAAATAAGTATAATATAAACTCCTTTTATTTCTCAATTGAAAACCACACATAAAGGAGGTTCCAATCAAATTATAAATTATTAACATGATTATATTAATTATGTTATTTGAGTAATGCCAATACTTGTAAATGTTGTCAGGTATTCATGATGATAACTTATGTTAACAACAAATCAAGTTATTTTCATAGCACAAGTGTTGATTATACCATACAGTTGACTATGAAATGATCAAGTATTTGTTGTACCAAGGGTTGTTCAATACAAATATAGATTAACCATTTAACAAGCAAGGCATTATGAGTGAGTAAGATAACAAATACAAAGCATGTTAGTATCAAATATTAAAGTCTATGTTGAGTTTATACTATACTTATTCTTACACCATTAGTGTAACTTTTCCACCTTGACATAATAAACTTAACTAAACATTATGAACAAGAGAAACATAAATAGACTAGATAAGAACATAGTTATGATGAAAAACATAAACAAGAGATTAATGAAAGCAGAACTTAAACATTACAAAATTACAAAGAAAGAGAACAAGAGCAAGATCTTGATCTTAAAACCAAGATGCCCAAATGCATGACAAATGCCTCCTTTCATAGGCTAAAATTCAGACCTATTGATTTGATGATTAACAAAAGAGTTGATGGCCAACCCTTGACTTGTAAGGCCAAAACGTCATTGCTAACATCAGAATTTGAACTGATCTTTTGCATAAAAGTTCTGGGCATTTGTCTCATCTTTCCAACAAAACAAGAATGAGCTCATTTAGATTTCTATAACTCAAGATATATCTCAAACACCGAACAGTGTTTGGGCCGTAAGACAGATTCAGACTTCTCATTTGTTTACGATTTGAACTCTAAAACGACCCTTTTGAATCTTGGACTCTTCATAAAAGTTTTAAGCCTATGTCTTAGCTTTCTATCCATATAAACCAGACCTAAATTCAAGTTCTACAACTTCATTTATGATCCAATAACCAAATGGTGTTCCAGTTTGAATTGAACAAACATCTCTTCTTTAAGCTTAACCCTCTCTTTGTCTTTTCACTTTCAATAGTTAAACACATCAATCAATCCTTTAAATTATGAGATATGCCTGCATTCAAAATGAGCATTTACCATAAATTAAAGATATCTTATGTTATCGTACTTGCTATTATAAAACATGCTCAAGTTAGGGAATTTAATGATACTTTAAATGCAATATGATGATATAAAACCTTGATAAAAATGTACTTTTAAGTACTAATCAATAATGCCCGGTAATGGGCAATGAATTCGGATTCCTGTAAGAGGGAATAATGCCCAGTGTTGGGCAATAAATTCAGATTCCTGGATGTGGGAATAACACCTAGACATGGGTGAAGGAAAGAGTTACCTGGGATTGGGTATTACCTGGAAATATTGGGTTTAAAAAAATTAATATCTGGTGAGGGGTAATTTACAGGAATGGGATGATTATATTAAGTTGATAATAAACAAGCAATTTTGATGTTGTGAATGAATATTGTAGATTAATGAAAGAATTCTACTGATTATTAATAAATAAATATTGATAATGTTAAGTTTACAATCTAAATGCATTGTTATGTCTATTTGATAATCTACATGTTGTAAAATTAATTATTATTTATAAATTAATTACAGTTAGCTCACATTCACGAGCCAAATTATAGATAATTAGAATGACCTTTTGATAATTTTGAATGAACATGTAATAGATGCCTCTTTTATACTATAACGGGTTCTATAACTAAATGTTAATTGTTTTGAAGATTATGTCATTTGAATTCGATCTCTTATGTAAACTTATGATGTTCTATTAGTTTCGTTTATTATGTCATAGACATTATTGATTTGATTATATTTTACTATTTTTAGATAATTTGAGTATTTGCGCTCGCTCGCATATATATATTTTACCCTAAAAATTCTAATATTCATAAAATGCCAAGTGATGATTCCTTGTAATTATGGAATATGTTACGCCTTAAAACTCAACATGGCTTGCATTACCAGCCCACTCGAGCAAATTTTTAAAAACATATCTAGTAAAGGCTCATCTAATCAGCCTGTGACCTTTGCCTAAGCTCAGACTACAATCCAACCTAAAGAAAAGATAGGTGGTCAAGGTCAAGAATCCCACTGCAATATGGCATTCATGTAGTCGACTATGCCTAGACCAACCCTAATAGTTGTGGATGCATCTGCTAATGAATCTGACAAAATAAAATACTCTAAGGATGAAAAGTATGATAAGATAATGACATTAAATGCAATAGTAAGGGTAATTGAAGGTATTGACTTATATGATCATGTCTAAGATGCCGAGATGTGCCTTGTTCTAAATATGGTCGTCCTGAAGAAATTCCACAAACCTGAATTCATAAAGTATACTAGAACTCAATACCTTTCCACTTATCTCAGATCCTACTGTAATATGATGACAGGAGTTATGCATGATGAAAAACCATTAATGCACTTCTTTCAAGATAGCTTGAATGAAGCTGATACATTAGGCTGGATAACATGAGAATCTGGAGGTGGAAAGATCTTGTAGAGGCTTTCATTAAGCAATACAAATACAAAATGGAAATTTCTCCTAACAGGTCTAATCTGTCTTTTCTAGAAAGGAGTGATAAAGACATTACACATGAATATGCTTATTGATGGAGAGATTTGGCCGCCAAGTACATCGCATACTTTTGGATAAAGAGATGATCACCTTGTTTTCTAATACCCTCAGAGCACCCTATTATGAGCTTGTAATGAGTAGTTCATCTAAGTAGTTTATTGATGTTGTGGTAGTAGTTAAGCGTATTGAGCAAGGAATACGGAGTGGAAGAATCTCTGCACTCGTTGAAAAAGGTTTTGAAGGTTGATAATATCAAAGGTGGGTATAAAAGAAAAAAGAACAATTTCCAAAATTTCAACACTCGAACCCCTTCTTCCCAAATAGCCGATATCAACTTAAACTCATATTTTTCTACTAAAAAACCTGAAACACAAAATAACCCAATTAATAACCAAACTAAGAACCAACCTATAGGAAACTGCTAAAGAACCTAAGAACAATTACCCCCACTACCCTTACCATTGAGCTAAATATACCAGATGTTACTAAGTGTTGGACAAGTAGCTTCAGTTCTTCTCACACCACTACAACCACCCTATCCTAATTGGTATAAACCAAACCTCACTTGTGAATATTATACGGGCATATTTGAACACAATACTAACACTTGCAATGTATTACAAACAAGCTCTTACAATTGATCAAAGTGGGATGGATTGAAAAAACTCCTAATATGAATACAAATCTTTTGTTTAATCATGCTACAGGTAATGGAATTGTAAATGAACTAGATACTAGAGGCTTGAGGACCTTGAAGGTGTCTATGGATGAGATTTGTGAAAAGCTTGTAAAAACTAGATATAGGAAGAGTAGTTACAAAAATGGGCTCATGAGTAAGAGTTTCTGCAAGTATCATAAACAAAAGGGTCATATGATTGATCAATGTGAAGACTTCCATAATGAATTGATATAAATATTAATTTAAGGCACTTTAAGAATAAAAAAAAAGAGCTGGAAAAAGAGAAGTTGATAATCCCACCTTCTCGAGTAACTTTCTCAAAGTCTGCTCAAGTGATAAGATCTAATGATAAAGTGTTGAAGATAGCTGACCTCTGCATCAACACTTTAGACTATGAAAATAAGAGACAGAATGTGGAGACAAAAGTTAAAGTGGAGGATGAGATGCTGCCATTGTCTATTCACATAGTCGATGAGATTCCTACAAGAGCTTTTATGACGAGGCTAACAGATGGGGAGAAATTCCAAAATTGGAAAACTAAGCCTATTCCTTTTGTGTTTAAAAAGTAATTGTTCTTATTTAATCATGTCTGTTAAGATGCGTTGTCTTTGTTTTTCTTTTTTACCTTTTTGATCTTGTTAGCAATCTAGCTCATGATGCCACAAACTTTATCAATAAGCCTTTATTTTAATGAGATCATGCATTTCCATTGTTCAAAAAGTGTCTTGTTTCCTTTTACTTTTCTATACAAAGACGTACTTACATATGCATACTTTTTACTTTTAGGAATTTTGAAAGTGAATCTTTCACCATTCTACAAACCCATTACACTAAAAATAAATAGCCAAACTTTGATAACATAATTGCAATGGGTGATAAAGAGTGAGAAGAAGAAGACTTAAAGGAGTTTACCAAGTTAGTTGCAAAATCTAAGAAAACTTAGAAACCTACCAATAAGGAATTAGAAGTAATAAATGTAGGAACTGAACAAAATAGAAAAGAATTAAAGATTGATACTCTTATTATGATTGAGAAAAGGGATGGTCTAATCTCCTTGTTGAAAAAGTATATAGATTTCTTTGCTTGGTCATATGCAGACATACCCAGTTTGGATACAAACATTGTGGTACACGAAGTTTCCTTGTTAAAAGGTAGCAAACCGATTAAACATAAGTCGAGATGGAAGCGTTCATATATGCTACTCAAAGTAAAGGCTGAAATTCAAGTGGGATGCAAGATTCTTGGATGTAGTCCATTGCCCCCAATGGGTGACCAATATAGTAGTGGTTCCCAAGAAATATGGCAGGATCAAGGTATGTGTAGATTACAAAGATTTGAATAAGGCAATCCTAAAGGGTGATTTTTCTATGCCCCATATTGATGTCTTAGTTGACAATGCTCTAAAAAGTGCCACTTATTCATTCATGGATGAGTTTTCAGGGTATAACCAAATTAAAATGGTAAGGGAAGACAAATAGAAAACTATCCTTGTTACACATTAGGAACTTTCTGTTATAGGGTGATGCCATTTGGATTGAAAAACACCGAAGCCACTTATCAAAGAGCAATGGTAATCTTATTTCATGATATGATGCATCGAGAAGTGGAGGTATATGTGGATGATATGCTTGCTAAATTAAAGAAAGAGGAAGATCATATACAAGTCTTTAGGAAGCTATTTGAGAGGCTGCATAAGTTTCGATTAAGGTTAAATCTTGTAAAGTAAAACGGGGCTTCATAGTAAGCAGTCATGGAATAGAGGTCGATCCGAACAAAGTAAAGGCTATCCAGGTTATGCTAGTGCCAAAGATAGAGAAATAAGTAAGTGGTTTCCTTGGGTGTTTGAATTACATAGCCCATTTCATATCCCATCTTACGGTGACTTATGAGCCAATATTCTGACTGTTTAAAAAGAAAAATCCTGGGGTGTGGGATGATGACTGCCAAGAAACTTTTGATAAGATTAAAAAGTATTTATAGAACCTAACTTTAATAATACCTTCTGTGTTGGGAAGACTTTAGATCCTATATCTGTCAGTGACAAACAACTATGAGGTGTGTGTTGGGCTAGTAAAATGAATCTGGGAGGAGAGAATAAGCCATTTATTATTTGAGCAAAAAGTTTAATGATTGCGAATCCTGGTACACTATGATAGAAAGGTTATGTTGTGCTTTAGTTTGACAAGGAAGGCTGTAAAGGGTAACACAATTGCTGATCACTTAACAAATAATACTGTAGAAGACTATGAGCCACTAAATTTTGATCTTTATGATGAGGATGTATTAGTAGTTAAGGATGATGGTGAAATGAATGATTGGTGGACCATGAATTTTGATGGAGCTGTGAAAGTATTAGAGAATAAGGTTAGAGCAGTAATAATTTCTCTATAAAATAAGCAGTATCCTATTTCACTAAGGTTGCAGTTTGAATGCACCAACAATACGATCGAATATGAAGCTTGCATATTGGTTTAGAAGCTGCCTTAGAGTTGGATGTTGAAAAGCTTGATGTTTATAGAGATTCAATACTAATTTTCTACCAGGTGAAAGGAGAATGACAAATTAAGGATGAGAAACTAAGGCCATACCAAGATTACTTCTAGAAGTTAACGAGTGAGTTTGAAGAGATAAAATTAACTCACGAGTAGAGACAAAAATCAGTTTGTTGATGTCTTGGCTACCTTAGCCTTAATGACACGGATCGATATTGGGGGCATAATTAAACCAATAAACAATAAAGTCAGAAATTCCAAAGCTCACCACTACTCACTTGAAGAGACAACATATGGAAAACTATGGTACATGATATTAAAAGGTTTACCCAATATTGGGAATATCCTCTAGGAGTCTCCAAAATGGATGAAAAAACTATAAAAAGAATAACGATGGATTATTATTTGGATGTTGTAATCCTGTTTAAGAGGTCATTACATGGAACTTTGCTAAGGTGTTTAAGTGAGAAAGAAGCTAAACAAGCATTACAAAAAGTTCATGAGGGAATATGTGCAACTCATGCTAATGAGCATATAATGGCAAGATAAATGCAATGATTTGGATACTTCTGATTGACCATGTTAGGAAGTATACAAAATGTTAGATATATGGCGACAAGATAAATGCGCCTCTGACACCTCTATTAATATTACCTCACCTTGGTCTTTTGATATGTTAGGATCATATGTTATAGATCTGATCAATCCAAAGGCCAACAATGGATATAAATTCATCTTAGTGGCATTAAACTACTTCACTAAATGGGTAAAAGCCAATTCTTATGCACATGTGACACAGAAAGTGGTTAAGAAGTTCATTGAGAAGGATTTGGTTTGTCGTTACGGCTTGCTAGCAAAGTTGATAACTAACAATACTTTGAATTTTAATGGGAAATTGATTGATGAACTCTGCACCAAGCGGAAGATTAAGCACTCTAATTCTTTTCCTTACATACCTAAGATGAATGGTGTTGTCGAGATAGCTAATAAAAATCTTAAGAAGATCATCTAGAAGATGATGGTTACTTACATGGATTGGTATGAGATTCTTCCGTACAAACTTCATGCATACCACACTATAGTTACAACTTCTATGGGTGGAACTCCTTATTCTTTGGTATACGGGATAGAGGCAGTGATGCCTTTAGAAGTAGAGATTTTATCATTGAGGATTTTGATGAATGTAGAATTGGAAGAATCAGAATGGACAAAGCTAAAGTTTGAGCAATTAAATCTAATCAGTGAGAAGAGACTGACAGCAATTTGTCACCACCATCTATACTAAAGGAGAATAACAAGGCATACAATAAAAGGGTTAGACAAATGTATTCAAATAAGGAGACTTTATATTGAAAAAGATCTTGCTAATCTTAGGAGAAGATCAGAGCAAATAGACACCAAAATATGAACACCATGTGTGGTGAAGAAAGCCTTTTTTGGAGGAGCCTTGATTTTGACTAAAATGGATGGAGATGATTTATCTAAGCTTGTAAACTCTGATATTGTAAAGAAGTACTATATAATGTACTGTGCCGATGAATCAATAAATATCAAAGTTTAGCCAGGAATTCTTTGGTGCATTTTTCTATTTATAAACCCTGAAAAAATTTAAATAGCCTTTCGGATGATCTCATAGGTTCAAAAACACATCATATTCGAAAAAGATAAAACAAATTGCAATCAAAAGTTTTTGGGAAATCAAATATAGCAGTACAAATTTAAATTTCAAATTGATGTTTGTTTTTAGCAAATGAGTTTTGAAAACTCAAGTGATCTTCTAGTGAGGTGACCAAACTTTTAAAGACCTGAAAAATGAACAAAAAACCATTCAAAACTAACTTTGAAGCTGAGTTTTAGTTGGCTGAATAAAGATTCATAATTTAATTATGATGGAAACTATTTTACATGTCTAACTAATCACAATGGATGAAAATAAAGCTCACTGATCCTAAACATATGCATTTGAGATAATAAAAGGCCATCATTGATAATCCATTCACAATACTTAAAAAATATCATTTGCAAGTCCCCGTTGAGCGTAATAATGTTTTTTATGCAAAATAACATTGACTTGGATCGTACCCCACACTAGGGCTAAGTACGAGAATTATAAAAGCAATTTGACCTCATAATTATACAAAATAATCCTCAATAATCAATGGAAAGATAAAAAATGTTAAAAAAAACTGGGGGCACATAGAGATTTAAGGATTAAAAAAGGCTAAGCATATCGTGCAAAGAAAAATGATGAATTTGATGATGATGCTCAAAATCAAATGAAGAAAACAAAGACAAGTGATCCAAGCCTGATACTGGAGGCATGACAAGATCATGTCACCAAGTTTGCTTGAAGAAGATAATTTTTGTCTATAAATAGTGAAGGAATCTCACACAAAAAAGGAGAAGAATTTTAAGGGAGCATTAGCCACACACTATCCAACACCCTTTTTTGGACGAGGAAAGGAATAAAAAACAGCTTCTCTCCCATTCTTTTTTTTTTTTTTTAAGTAAGGTCATTCACGTTTTCTTTTTCTCCTTTCATTCTCTATCCACAAAACAAAGATTTGAATGATTTTTCCTTTAAACCAAAAGCCATCCTTCCCAACCTGAAACTTTGGTATTTTTGTTTCGAACCAATGACCCAATGCCATTTTCCTTCCAAAAACAGACCCATAAAAAATAGCTCTCAAACCCCTCCTTTATTGTCAAAGTAACCTCACTTGCTACCCATCCTTTTCTCCCTCACTACTAGCCACCAGTAGCTCTTTAGCTCAAGGTCAAGACCAGCAGACCCGTTGGAACCACAACCTCTCATCTTTCTTATCCTCGTAACCCACAACTATGCTTAACACCCCTAAATCATAATCTTCAACTCCTCCTTCATATCTCAAGAAAACAAGACACAACTCTCCCACAATTTATGCCTTTTCCTCCCTTGATTTTAATTGCGATCATTATTTGCAGCGAAGAGAGAAAGAAACAAATTTGTTGATATAAAAAGGAGAAAACTAAATACTTAGTGGGATTTTATCTTTAGCAGGTATTGTTTAGGCTCATCACTGGCACAAGAAAGAAGAAAAGTAAAAGCCGGTCTAGATCCACCCTTTCTTTCATTTCATTGGCGATGACACGTTGATACACGTGCCAACACTATTCCATCATTTCTAGAAGCTTTGCAGTATTGTTCCTATACCTCCAACAAACTCTAGGTTTGGTTCATTTAGTTCATGGACATGCTAAACACCTCGGAAGGTCGATTCATAATCTTAAAATATATTTTTAGAGAATTTGCTATAATGTTATGAAATTTGGGACAAAATGCTTATTATCATGTATAATATTAGACAATTTAGACATTTATTTGGTTTCCTATGTGTTTTGATTTTGAAATGATTTGATCATTTTATGGTGGATTTTAAGTTTATTTTTTAGAATTAAGATTGTTAATTGAACGTTAATTCATGAATTATGATTTATGCTTGGGTTTGTGTTGATTTATTTGAATTAGCATGCGATTTGAATATAATTTATGAAATGTACAAGACTTGATGTTTGATTTTTTGGTATTGTTGGATTTTTAAATTGTTGAGTTATTGAATAATAGTTTGTGTGGAGTTGATATCGTTGTTAAAATAGCTTGATTAAAATGTGTTTTTGTGCTTTTGCCAAATAAACTTCAAATGATTTCCAAAAATTCCAAAAAGTTCCAGGGACCATCTTAAAATTATTTATGGCTCCCTCATATATTTTTCAACAATGTCATTTAATATTTGAGTTGTAAACTTACACTATAAGATATTGACTTGGTATCAAATATACTTGCGTCTTTCTTCAAAATGTTGGAAAAATACAAAAACAAAATTCCTTATTTGAAAAAAGCAAATTTTTTTTTTATTTGTGTGCATATGACCAAACTCTAAACATTTTCAAGCATATTTTATATTAAAAAATAAAAATCGTATTTTATCATACTTTAAAAAATACAAAAATCAATTAATGGGTGTCATAAAAAATTTGTAATTATCCATTATGATTTCATCAAAATATCAAAAACACCGCAAAAATCATTTTATTTGATTAATATTTGGTATATGAATTTTACAATGTAATGCATATTCTTGATATTAAATTGAATGAATAAACAAAAATAAAATGTTAGGAATTAATAGTAGACTTTAATATTTAGGGATATAAAATTACACTATAAAGTATATCATCAGTTATTAAAGATATAAAATAGAAATAAATACACTATTAAGATTTGGGCCTTAGAATTGTTAGGTTTTAGCTCAATAAGACAAAGACCTCCTTACTGAGCGAGATTTGTCTTTAACTTATAGAGATAAAGACCTCCTTACTGAAGAGGGTCTACCTGAAATCTATAAGATGTGGATCTCCTTACTAAGGAGAACATTTCTTGAATTTTAGACAGACCAACGAATAGAAACATCACCTAGAGAAAAACAATCAATCAATAATACAACTTACTATGGGTAGGGTGCTTTGGGGGTAAAATGTCTTTTCCATGAACATCTAGTCCCCATACCCAAAAACTTGATGACTAGTATGTTTCCTAGTGACTATAATATCTGATGACAACTCCTACAAATCATAATTTCATTAACTCTAACACATCCAAAACCCCCTTGATCTAGGAGGTATATTTGCCATTCGATGTCGTGTACGCCACGACAACATTAATAGTTTAATATTACCTAGTTGTGTTGTGATTCTCCAAAACCCTCATCGGAACAACCTTGTCAACATAATCCTAGTGAAAAATTTCCTTACACATCAAATTTGTAAAAGAGTTAGTTTATTAACATTATAAAACTAATTGAATTAAAATAAATAAAAAAAAAATTATTTAAGTATATATACTTCCTCGTATATACATCATGCTTAGAATAAACACCTCCTTTGTGAGGGGGCATCACACTCAACGAGTCTGCATCGAGAGAGAATGCCTATGTCTGAGTTGTCTATTCATGGTCGGCACCTAATGACTTATGATCATCAGAAATGCTGCTAGAAGAACTAGCAACACCCTTGTCTATATGATGCACTAATGACTCTCCCCTTAACATCTATACAAATTCAAGGATTAAAAAAATTAATTACATTCATATTTTTTAAAAAAATTATATAGCACCTTCCTTATATGAGAGACTGCTCAAAATTTTATTACCTGCATGTATGCATCAATAAATAAAACCACAAACCAGTTAATTTTATTTACCACAAACCAATTCATATCTCTTTGACTAACAAAAATGAATTTTTTTTTCCCGAGTTTCTATATGTTACAATTGATTTATAGCCATAACGGTTGCTAACCAGATTCATTCCACCACCTCAATGATATAATCCGCTAAATCACACACAATCTAACTGTAAAAAACCCATAACAAAATTCAAATGAATCAATCCAGTGCCCTACGAATCCGCAACCCCATAAAAAATTAGTCGTTACGAAGAGCGTCCACAACCCTCGATATTTTTTTTCGCTTCACACTCCATCTATGCTGTCATAACCTATTTCTGAATTATTCTTCAAATTCACTTTTTTTTTCTTTCTAAAATAAAAATTAAAAAAATAAAATAATAATAACAAGAAGACTGATATTTTAGAAAAAGCAAGTTGGGAAGATTTCATATGTAGAAAAAATCAAGCTACAATTTTGGATGGAAGAGACAATGCAGATTCAAGGTCAAATTAAATCATTATTGGATGAATCTACATAAAAATTAAGCCAAAGCATATAACTAGATTTTTAATAGGCCAATTTGATTTAATCATGAGCCAAATTAAAGTTTAATTATGTTTAAGAATTAATTTTGGTTCAATTGAAGGATTTAATTAAATGCAAAGACTTAATTATACTTTAAATGAGTCAAATTAATTTTATTAGGGGCTTAATTGGTGCAAATTTAAGTTTCGGAGCCCAATTTGGGTTTAATTGAAAAGATTGAAATTTTAGGAGATCAAATTTAATTTTTACATAGTCAATTGGTTTAAATAAGGGATTAACAATTCTTTTGTTCAGAATGTTAGGAATTAGTTATATTTAGGAAATAAATGTGATGCTATAATTTGAATTTTAGAACGACTAGGATTTCACCCAATAAGGTAGAGACTCTCTTACAAATGAAATTAAACCTTAGATGAGACCAACAAATAGAAACTTGATCTAGAAAAACAATCAAACAACAATGCAGCTTATCTTAGGTAGGGTGCACTAAGGGTGATGCGTCTTTGACACTATCAGACACGATCAAAAAATTGATGTCTTATCCCAAGTGCAGGAGTGTCAAAGTAATAAATAACCATGCAAGACCGGGGTCGAACCATAGGAAGGTGAACTATATAAAATTATAAACAACAAACAAAAAGGAGTTGAAGAGAACTTTTGAGATGTGATATTGATGTGAGTATTAATCAAAGATAAAAGCAATTGTCAAGGTTAGAGGATCCACTAATAGTATTAGAAAAAAGTATAGTATAAACTTTTTTTATTAATCAACTGAAAACCACACACAAAGGAGGTTCCAATCGGATGATTTATCCTTAATAGTTCATTATAAATTTTTAACATAATCATATTAGTTATCTTATTTTAGTAACACCATACTTTTAAATATTGTCAGGAATTCATGATGTTAACTTATATTAACAACAAATCAATTTCCTTTCATAGCACGAGTGTCAGTTATACCATATAGTAGGCTATGAAAGTGCCAAGAATTTGTTGTACCAAGGGTTCTACAACACAAATCTAGATTAATCATTTAACAAGCAATGTATTAAGATTTAGTAAGATAAAAAGAGAAGACATGTTAATAACAAACTTTCTTGGATATAAACTTTGAAGTCCATGTTGAGTTTATATTATACCTATTCTAACACCATTAGTGAAACCTTTTCACCTTGACATAATAAACTTAACTAAACATTGTAAAGAAAAGAAACATAAAGAAACTAGATAAGAACATAGTTATGATGAAAAGCATAAACAAGAGATTAATGAAAGCAAAACTTAAACATTAAAAAAATACAAATAAAGAAAGCAAGAATATGATCTTGATCTGAAGACGAAGATGTGTAAATGTATGGCAAATGCCTCCTTTTATAGGCTGAAATTCAGAACTATTGATTTAATGACTAATTATTGAGTAGGTGGTCACCTCTTGACTTGGTGACAACCATTATCTTCTTGTCTAAACAAAACATCATTGCTAACATCTGAATTTGAACAGATAGTGTTCATGAAAGTTCTGGAATTTGTCTCAGCTTCCTAACAAAACAAGAATGAGCTCATTTGGACTTCTAGAACTCGAGACATGGACTGAACACTGAACAATGTTTGGGCTGCAGGATAGTTCTGACTTCTCTTTTGTTGCTACAATTTGAACTTGAAAACGGCCGTTTTGAATCTTGGACTCTTCATGAAAGTTTTAGGCCTATGTCTTAACTTTCTATCCATATAAACCAGACCTAAATACATATTTTACAGCTCTAGTTATGATCTAATAACCAAATGATGTTCTAGTTTGAATCGAACCAACATCTCTTGGCAATAAAAAAAATGAAAGAGTTGGAGATTTACCTAGCATGGAAGATTCTAACGTTGAGGATGGATTAAGAGAGGAAAAGAATGAGAGGGAAGAAAAAGAGAAAAAGTTGACAAAGAAAGAAGAGAGGAAGGAAATGTAGAGAGAGAAGAAATTACAGATAGAATAGAGGAAGAGAGAGGAAGAAGACGAGTTTTTTTTCCTACAGTTAGGGATTCAGGTCTTTTAATTGGGGTTTTTTCATGATGGAATTACTGATGGACAATTCAAAATTTAATAATTTTTAAATTCCATTGGAAGTCCATCTCTAATTATAAATTAAGGATATTAGTTAAACCTAAAACTTTTCAGAAACCCTCTAAAATCAACCAAAAAGTTCTTAGTCCATCGGTGATTCTATCTATAATGGTTAGTGGCATGATCATGTAATTTCTCTCTAACTCTCTGGAACTTTCTAACAAAATTAATTCGTTGATAATTATGTCTATAATGGTCAGTGACATGGTCATGTAAGTTTTATCCAACACTCTAGAATTTTCCGATGGAATTAATTCGTGGGTGATTTTATCTATAATGGTTAGTGGCATTATGTAATTTTTCTTCAACTCTCTGGAATGTTTTGATAGAATTAATCCATCGATGATTCTATCTATAATGGTTAGTGGCATGGTCATGTAATTTTCCTCCAACTTTTTAGAACTTTATGATATAATTTGTCTAACGGTGATTTTATTTGTAATTTATAACCCATTGGTGATTTCATTGGTATAAAACAATTTTTTCCCTGATATTTTTGTATTCCATATCTATCCAGCCTGCAAATATAGTAAAATCACAACACAATAACACTATTTTTGTTTATAATAATAAAATCACAGAAACAAACATTTCATTCATGTCATTAATTATAGAGGAACAACTAGAAATATTACATTAAAGTCAAATCATTACGCATTGATATAATATAAATTAATCAAAAATGTCTTTTTCTTCTTCTTCTTCAATTTCATCATTGTCATGTCCACCATAATCTTCTTTATTAAATTATTGCTCGTTGATATCATCATCTTTATTGACCATTGTATGTCCATTGGTTCTCAATACATCATTTAAAACCTCAGCATCAATATTAACAAAAGTATTCTCCATAAAGTGAAAATTTGAATTTTCTTCTAAGTCGGTAGACAAAGCAACTCAATATAGATCAACTAACTCATCAAGTTGAAAGACATCATATCCCGCAATGACTTCATCGTTACCATCCTAATTAACTTGAACATGAAAAATAGATTTGGTTTTCACTACGATTAGCCAACCAACCCTAGAAAGATCTATTTTAATTTCTTTATCAATGGTATCATACCAATAACATTGAATAAAAAGACTATAATAATGAACTTTAAACTCATTGGAAGTCGATCCTTTAACACAAACTCTATTGTTATATGTCTTTTTACCTTGACCATACTCTTCCGTATGAACGACATATCCATTGACAAAATACCCGTTATAGCACTTGACCTTTCTTTCAGGATCCAAACATAGTAAATTCAAACTACCACTAGCATTCTCTCTTAATTGATAAAAGTGGTACAAGATTCTCATTAACAATTGAAGATAAGGTGTAATGAAATTAAGTATTACAAGAGATAATAAATATTTAGTGTTTACATGTGTTCTGAACCATGTGGCAGATTGTTCATCTTGTAATTAGAAAATTTAAGATTCAGTTATATGTGAATATTAAGATAGTAAAAATTGACGATGTTGTTTACGAGGAATTATTCAATCTATCAGTTTATGAGAGTATAAGAGAAAAATCATTTGAAAATAATAAGTTAATTATTGTACTTATTGAATAAAAGGTATAAAGGTCCTTCAGGAAGAGAAAATATTGACAAATTCTTACTTGAAGGCACTTCCTTGTCGTCGTCATATCATGGAACACAATTGATTCTTGTTCTTAAGTGAGCTCAAAATGGTATGAGTTGAACAAGTATCTGCATGAAATTAAATGAATGTTTTAAATTAAAAAAAAAAGACAATAGAAATTTAATTAGGATGCATTTGTAATCCCTAACCTCACAAATGGAAACATCCATCTTTATTATCATCTCAGATTTGCAAATTGTCTAGACAATATTTGTTTCAAGCTTTTTTATATATTGGGTATGCAACTTGTTAGAGCATACATCTCTAAAAAAGTGACTGGTCTCTGCATTCCATATTTCATTTGGCAATAAATCCCGTTAAGAAGTTGGAATGAAAGTTCGTATAAACATGTGAAAATCATGACTCTTCATTCTATACAATCTGTCATCTTTCAAATGACCTGAATGATCTTAAATCCATCTAAACATAATCAAAGATGTATGTTATGTTATTCCATTAAAAACTAAGGATACTCCCTATTACAATATTTACAGGCTTCACAATTGAAAGAGTGTACCATGACTCCATCCATCGCATCATGTGAATGAGTGTCGTGGTGACCGAATTTGTGATGATGTGAGCTTGATTTGTGATAAAATAGAGGTGTTGTTGTTTGCTCTTTTTTATTTTACAGAAAAATGGAAGAGGAAGAAGAAGAAGAAGAAATGAGGAAGAGGAAAAGAGGGGGTCAATTGACAGGTTATAACTTAAAAATCACTATGGATTAACCTAGAGATATAAGCAACAATTTTATTTTTTCGATAATACTATCTGTAATAATAACATATGATTTTTCTCTTTTTTTTTCATTCCATTATTTCCAACTGTAATTCCTCAGTATACACCGACATAAAATTATTGTCAGCAGATACTGAGAGACATAGCTAATAAATATTCTATCGGTAAATATCTTAGTAATTTACTGAAGTTAAAATTTCATCGATATTTCCGTTCGTATTTTTTAATTTTTTGGTAGTGTAACTTCTTATTCCTATAATTTGGTAAAAAGTGTTAGGTTTAAGGATGTAAGTCTTGCAAGTGTACATCGAATGGAAGTTGGGAGCATAGTTTTGAAACCCAACCCGGTGATCGATCCAGTCTCATGATTGGGTCACGGGTCAGATGGGTTGACCCGGGTCAACCCAAAAAAATATATCATACTTTACAGTTACAAGCGAGGAGAACTTGGTTAAGGAATTTGAAATTCAGAGGTGTGTTTTCAGGTGAGGTAAGGGATACTGTTTTCTTTTTTCTTTTTTGGATTTCGTGGACTATAAAAAGACACGTTGCATAGGAAGAGTCTCAACTTCTAGATCTAGATTTTTTCTTCTAATAATCAATATAAGAAGACAGCTCCTGGAAGATTTGAATGGGACAAGCTAGCTCCTGTCTTTCCTTGATTCAAGTCGTTGTAAGCAGCAGGGGTTGAAGCTGGATATATATTGCATACTTGAAGCTTTTGATCATATATGAGAAATTTCTGCTGGAGGATTTTGGAGAATATTTGAAAACTTTTGCAAGATTTTTATTGAGATATTGAAGTACAGATTGGAGATATCTAGCTGTTAAAGAAGGGTTGTCTTCTTGTTTTGGTAAGTTAACTGAATATCTTTTCTTGGTCCCAAAATTCTGGTGGCATCTGCTTGCCCCAGTCATTAAAAACGAAGGAGATAATGTCTTTTGTATCCCTTCTCTTCTGTTTCGAGATGGTCTTTTCTGTTTCGATCGACATCTGCTTGAATTGATAAAGAACAAAAAAAGGAAGGTAGCCGGGTCTTAGCTGAGTTTGCCCGGGTCGATCGGGTTCCGGGTTGACCCGCTGGGTCGACTGGGTTTCGCCGGGCCAACTTCTCAGCGGGTTTTTACTCAAATCCGGACCGGTCTCAGGCCCGGGTCAGCCGGGTCCTGGGTCGACCTGCCGGGCCGGTCCGGGTTTCAAAACTATGGTTGGGAGAGAAAAAAGAAAAGGATTCATTGATTATTCAATGAATTATCACCCTCGAGAATTGTAAGGAGGAGAAGGGCAAAGTTACACTAATACTGTTGGAAGCGGTGGTAGTAAAGGCCATATCGTTAAGGATTTAAATGGTATGTCAGTAAGATGATTTTGCATCGTTCTTCTTCATGTTGCAGAATCGACTAATAGAGAATTCTCTTTGTGCAGTAGATGATTATGCCTTCATTGAATAACAAGATTCATACAGGGATACATTTATAGGTTATGGTAAAATAGTTTATAACATTCTTGGATCGTGAGGTAGTTGAAAGTTGTGTATAAATAGAGGTAGGTGAGGATTGAATATGTATTTTATGAGTTACCAGAAAAAGAATCGCCTAGAGATATTATGATGCCCTGAGACCAAGTTGTTGATACGATATAATTGATGATGTTTTGGGAGTATCATAACCAAGATTTTCCTTAACATGGTTATGTTTTTTTTTTTTTGGGGTGGCTACTAAATCCATCATTCGTTGAATAATTTTAACCAGCATCGATCATAGCCATTTAATTATAGGTAACTTACTAGTGAGCCCACCTTTGATCGAGTGCATTTGTCGTGGGGCAATCATGTGGTATTAGGAAAGAATTAGGAAGACTTTGAAACGCAAGTAATCCAATGTTCTCTTATGCTATATGGATGGAAATGTGTGACTGCATGCCATTGCTGGCAAAATCACCTCCACGATTAGCACAGTTTTTGGACCATAACGGAGGTAGAAGATTATCAAAATACAAAGAAAAACACTTGATTGTATAATGCGATGCCTGTAACGACTTCCATAGGTGGCCAGATTGATCATTGAACCAAAACAGGAGCTAGGGACACATATATTTTGGTTAAATGGGTAGAATTATCAAATAATTGGGATCTTTATTGACTAGCTCTATTCATAAGACACTGCTAATGAGATTTATAATAAGTTTTATGTGATGCAAACTAGAAGCACCAATTATGATTTAGTTATTGCAATTACAGTTTTCAGACTTGGCCCGGTCCAAGGCTCGGATTCCGGGTTTTGACCGGGTCACCGGGTCGTCCGGGTCAATTCTTTTTATTTTTTTAAAATCAAAACGACATTATTTTAATAAAAAAACAAAAGTCAACGGGTTGCAACCAGATTTTTGACCGGGTCTACCGGGTCAACTCGTCAGGTCACACCGGATTTTTCCTTCCTAAATTTTTTCTTCAACTCGGCCCGGTTCCAGCCCCGGGTCGACTAGATCCTGGATTGACCTGTCGGACCGGGGGGTTTCAAAACTATGATTGTAGTATTAAGCTCATTGTTAAGAATGCAAACTATAAGGATATCATTGTTGAGCATAAATAAAATATTTAAAGATTATGATCATTATGCATTTGATTGGTATTTATACTTTTGAGATTCGTCTTTAGCCATTTTCGAGCATTGTCTCAATAGAAGCAGGCCTAAATAGCTTAGCCTCAAACCACCTCCATGTTTTTTTTTCTTCTTTTTGTTGATGCTTATATATGTTGTTGATGCATGTTAAGATAACATTCCTTTCAATGCCTTCTCGATTGATTAGGGTTGGCCTTGCAACATTCGGCCAAAGCCTTTATTGACTAGCTCTATTTTTCCTCTTTGGTTTTATTTCCTTCGTGTTTGTTAGGTTGGCCTTGC
>Ga0307518_10000529_pt1 | contig 29077 bp, 40 predicted proteins | sample 25_EM_MG_FD_203889 | JGI IMG/M metagenome (GOLD analysis project Ga0307518, IMG submission 203889) | Populus trichocarpa ectomycorrhiza microbial communities from riparian zone in the Pacific Northwest, United States - 25_EM | ecosystem: Host-associated > Plants > Roots > Unclassified | place... | reverse complement strand
GGCTCTGGCTCTGGCTCTGGCTCTGGCTCTGGCTCTAGCTCTGGGTCGCGGTCGCGGTCGCGGTCAGGAGGGTACGGGAAGGGATGAGAAAGGAGGAAGTCAGTAGCAGCACTGAGGTTGTTATGTGTACGAGCCAGTGCCCGTTCTGCTGCGGAGCGCGGGAAGCCCATGTCTGTTAATTGGCGGATACGATTCTCATCGGGCCCTTGAGTCCGCGTAGAAAACCCAGTGGTAATGCCGATGGCTGATGCGGGGGTGCCTTCACCAGGGGCTTCATCCTTCAACTCTTCATTTTCGCCAGCCGTGAGTTCAAGAACGAGCTGGATGACGGATTTCACCAGGGCAAGTGGAGCGGAGCGTAACCAGGAGGATTCCCAAATTTTGCGTACCACTGATATGACGGCAAGGCGAAGACCGACAAGGAAGTGATGAGGTTCGAAGTAGTCAGGATCCGTATCTTTCTTGTCGCGAGTCATCACCAAGATGGTCTGACCGGATTCAAACAGGGGCTTGGAAGCGACAAGAGGGCTTAGGAGGTGTAATGCAACTTTCAAACCCCCATGTGCATGCACCAACTCCTGTACCATCGATTCCGTACGATCTCCGGTATTGATGCTCGTTACACGTTCGATAGATTCGGTAAATTTACCAAGGATGTCAAACACCGCATCCGACCCCTTTATCCGCTGAAAGGCGAGGAGAAGTACTGTGTGAACAGTGCTCTGCATCGTCCGTTCTAATATGCCCGAAATTAGTGGCTAGACATGGGAGGTGAAAGGTACCTACCATCCACAAGTAGGACAGTCAACAAACCCAGCACGACACTAAAGTAGTCGAGGCATTGCAACGTCTCGCCTGCGGCGGCATCAGATCCTCTCGTCCGACGAAGCTCTAACCCACTTACCAGTGATATCTTGCCTGAGATGACCAAGCATGACACTTGCTATTACGTCTGCTGCACTCAGTATTTGCTTCTTTTGCGCTGCGTCGGGGTTACGCCTGGCATAGAATAGCTTCACGATAGCTAGCGACATATCAGACGAATGGTCTCGAGTTTTTAAGAATGCTTACCTTGAAAGAAAGGGGCAAGTGCGCTCGGCAGTCCATGTGTAAGGTGTTTCAGAGCCTTAGCGTTTTTGTCCCTGAAGGTCTCTGTAGGTCGCATGACAGAGTTAGAGGTGTCAGCAGTAGTCGATTCCGCCTGGACACCGTTCGCAACCGCGCCACTGCTGCTGGGCTCAGGAAGGGAAACCGAAATATGGCTAGGTGACCTCTCCAAGGGCGAGACTCCACCACTAATGCCTAGTTCTATCCCCCTAGAAGCAATGTGGGTCTTGAACAGTATATTTTCCCAGATAAAGGCGCGATGTAGGGCACCCATGTCCGTGACTACCTTCGGTGGATCTGCCATTAGTGTTTGCAGCAGACCGATAGCAGACCGTCCATGCGCATAACCAGTCGTAGAAAATACGTCAGCAATGACAGTAACACGGATGTGTAGGACAACAAGGTTGCGAAAGCTTTGGTTGATTTCAATTGCCTCGTCACCTTGAGAAGATATGAATGCAGTCCAGACTTCAGATTAGTCATCAGCTTACCTGTAGGTTCCAACATAGGAGCGAGCCTTGACTCAGGGCCCATTGTCTTCCAGAATTCCTCTGTTTGATCAAGAGAGGTGATAACGAGCCTTGAAAGGTAGTACAACGTTTCATTTGGCCCAATCTCAGCCATAGTTCGAATAACTTGAACCAGAGAGTCAGATGCCACACTGTTCGCGTAGTCATATGGCAGACATGGAAGAGCGGTCAGTCTGCCAATGCGGTCGAGACCATCCGCAGACCTGATGAAGTCTTTGCAGTGTTGCGGGTGCTGGAAAAGACCTTCCAAGAACTGTGCAAATGTCAGGCGACATTCTAAAGAAAAATTATATCTGCACTTACCCTGCAAATGACGTCGATGAACATGACGATATTGTTGTCGTGATCCCTCTGTGTCAAATCATCTCTTGGCACATCCTCCTGTAAGAACGGGTCTGATGCAGGTGCAGGCTCCACCGCTTCAGCTTCAACGCCTTCCATTTCCATCTCTGTACCTTCCTTGGGTACTGGTAGAAGTTCGTACCATTCCTTTTTATCTTCAGGAATAACGTATGTGTTACCCATGTCCTCGATTTTGCTCAAGGTAGACTTCACAGCATCAAACACAGGTGCCTTCAAGGATGGATGATGGCGAATGAGTTCATCAATAGAAGTACCGATGAGAACCGCATTTTCTTTATCGCGCAGAATCTTCAGATGACGTTCAGAAGTGAAGATCGAAAATATGCCCGGAATGATGCTTGGACGTGCAGTCAACTGATCCTGGCCAGCTTGATTGAGACACAACGCCCCCATAGCGTTCGGAATGGCTTGAATGACCTAAACAACATCACAATCGATAGCGAATGGAAAGAGTTAGTTAGTTACCTCAATAACAGGCTCTAAACCAGTTTCGATAACCTGATAAAACACCTGCGGAAGGCCTGCTTCTTGGATTGTAGAGAGGCATGTTGGCTCGTTGTGTACAAACGTCGCCATGATATTCATGGCTGTAGCAAAGATGAGCGTTTGGTGGTTTTGTAAGGCTTCAAAGGGACTAACCAAGTGGAAGGACACTGGGCCCAAACAACCCGCGATACTCCATGATTTTCTTGATCGACTTCAGCAAAGGTGTGTCAATTAGTCCACGTAGGCCTTCTGCGGTGCCAGAAGACTGCATCATGCGATGCATAGACCGAAGGGCGTGCTTCAGGACTGCGGCACGGGCCACAGGTAATTCACCGTAAGACCCAAATATTTCGCGAGAGCGAGTCTCGCTGCCATACATTGTGATGTCAAAGTCAATCTCATGCTGGGAAGGTTACTGATCAGACGCTGCATAACTAGAAATCGGTAATGCATACTTGGATCCTATCCACAAGGACAGTAACACCTCGGGCGTTGGAAAACAGTTGAAAAGCGTTGGAATATCCGTAGACGATATTGTCCACTAACTGCATAGCTTTCGAGACCATCTGTAGTCTCTGCGCCAACCGATTCTCGATGATCTGGACAAGTAGCGGTACTAATCCAGCACCAACAACCATGTTGCCTCCGCCCGCATGTTGAGTGATGTAAGTGATAAAGGCTAGTAAGGCCTCCACAAACGAATTGGGTAGTTGCGACTCCGGATTGCTGACTTCAAGAATGGTCTTGCGAAGAAGCGCCATCAAAATACCATGATTAACGCCAGCATTGACAGCTGCCAAGACCTCCTGAATGCGATTGCGGTACCTCGCAATGGAATCTAAAGCAGCAATCGCCGCAGTCTGCACCAGCCCGGACACGCCACGGTCGAGCTGTAAGAGCTCTGCAACGTGTGTGGTTAAATCAGGCTCGTATAGAAATAGTGAGGAAGCCGCTTGGCTCTCGCTGTGAGTGTGGCCATAAATGGCGATCGACAGGAGGCGGACGATGACGAGTTTTTCTCGAATAGCTTCATGGCCCATGACAAGAGCCTTCGCAGCTCGGATGCGACAAAGTAGCTCAAACTTGTCATCATTGGATAGAGGGTGGGCCTCCAAAATATCCGCTAGAATTTGCATGACATCAGTACTCTTCAGAGTCTCCTCATCAACATGAATGTTTATCGGACCAGAGCTGGCGACAGGTGCAGCGGGTACCTTACGCGGAGTTGTGGGAGTTTCAGGAATTTCATTTTCGTGTTTCAGGTCTTTCTCCTTTGCGTCGATCTTGTAATACATGAAACTTACATCCCGGACATCACCAGGAAGAACGTCGACTTGGGGGAGTCCATTTGGACTGGCAAGGTCCACTAGGCTGATGCCATGTTCATGCAAATTAGGCCAGCGTTTGGAGAGCGAAAGTAGACGTGGAGTGGATATGCTAAGTGCAACGGATACTGCAGGCTGAGCAGAGTATTGCTGTGCAGGGCGCAAGAGGAGATTCAGCGCTAAGATCAAAATATCGAGATCAGATGTGGACAACAGGCTCATTAACCTCTGCGAATGACATGAGAAGGGTTAAACAACACGAGGAAAACGATGCGTACGTCATAGGAGTTAAAGGTTTTGCGATTGGTCGAATTCTCCAGTAGTAGCCTCTCGAATCTGAGAATTTCTGATATAACCTTCTTGGTGGCTGGAGTAAATGCATTGAGCTGTAGTTTGTCTAGGTCGTAATCGCGTATGGCTTCTTCGAGGATTGTATCGAATTTGTCGAGTACTTTGACCCATGAATTGAGGTCTGATCGTGGCCATTTCCACGAGTCGATTTGTGCAAGCACATCCGCAATATCATCATTGGATGTGTTGGAAAGTTTTGCAATGAGCTCCGCCACCTGAGGGGGCTATCGAAGTGCACAAGAGTCAGCGATGCTCGCGTCGGAAGGAAGGGGTACTGGTACCGGTTGCCCCATCCTCTTAGATTTCTGCGATATCTTCATTGCACCGCAACAAAGGCGGAAATACTATGCACGTTCGTCAATGCTGGATACAGGTTCTGTGTTGCAATGATGGTCAGAGTCAAAGAGTTGGATTGAGAGCTGACGACTGGCGATTTCCATATCAAGCAGGCCATTCACACCTATTATGTCAACTTCCCACGACGCGTGCTCACAAATTGAAAGCGCAACGCGCTGAGCATTCGACCCCTCTGAGACAATCGAATAGGACAACATGCCAAAGAGAAAAGTAGAAGAAGATCAAAGTGGATTCTCCAGTGACGGTGAGCCCACGAAACCTTCCAAGTCGAAGCAGGTGCGTCGGTGACCTGGCAAACATGCAACCCGAGCGGCTGATGGCCCATCACCAGACTGCGAAGAAACCCACTGCGAAGAAACCCGCAGAACTTGCATCAAAGAAGACAGAGATAACTGCTAAGAAACCTAAAATTGGTGTCGTAGAGAACAATGAAGTGTGTCTTCCAAGTTCACAACATAACCCACATTACCCCTAATCTCCCCTCTTAGCAACCCGAAGTTGCCACATCACGCAAGGAGGCTAAGATCCTCACCAATGCTGAAGGCGAGAGGTATGTGGATCTCGGCAAGAAGAAACGTGCCACTGTCCGCACTTTCAAAGGTCCGCCGTTTACATTTTACTCTGACCAATGCAACTGAATTCCAACAAGGAAAAGTATTCCTCGATATAAGAGAATACTTTGGTCCAGATAATGATGAGAAACCAGGGAAGAAGGGCATTTCACTCCAACACGAACAGGTTTGTGCCATCGTATGCGCGATCTACTGAACAATTGCTAATCTAGCATCTAAAAAGTGGGATATCCTCAAAAGCAATATTAACGCTATAGACTCGTTCTTCGCTGATAAAAAGTAGTCTTGTTGGGATCATGATTCATTACCGTTTAACCCCTGCCAGAGACCGAATGTATGTGCCATTACAAATTACTGCAATTCCATGGTTACGCGAGACGACTTGAATCACCTAAATGAGGACATGCTCCCCAGCCCAAACACTTGCTGGAGGATGCTTGAAAATCCATGAGGTACTCAATAATGGTCGTAGCTGTATAGCCTTTTGTATAATTCCTTAACAAGAGTTGTAGTATTGTAGTAAATCCCAATGAAAGGTAAAAATACGCACCACCAACAAGACACTAAGCGGCACACAGAACCGAGCCATCCATAAACACGCAAACCTTGCTCTTGTATTCGGCGGCGGTCATCGCGCCAGACTGCGGTCATGCAGTATTTGGCGGTAATCAGGAAAATTCGGGCCTGTGTAACACGATCGGTTTAGGCGCCGAACGATACCTGGAATGCTTACATTCGAGTGTGTTGTGACAAGGGCTCGATCAAGGCTCCTAACCAGCACGAAAGAATCAGAACGATGGGACAATATGTGCCACGAAAATCAACCTTGTCAAATCATTCAACTTCAGCACCATTAACACTCTTCGTGGTACTCTCCTGAGTACATCTAGAACAGAAAGTAGAAGCCCATCGTGATTAACGACCGCGTTCTGTATAGCTTCCACTTCTTCTTCCGACTGAGGGACCAGATCAATTACACTCGACGCTCGCTTGAATTTGCCATCGTAAGGCTCCTTTTCCCATGCACCTTCTAGTGCAGCACGTCCTGTTATGCAGCTCAGCGCGATGCTGCCGGTTAGTCTGCTGGTCTCAAACCTGTGATAGCTGCCTCGAAAACCGGATACTAGAGCTCGTTTGTACAAACACGACAAACGAAATCAACAAACTTACCAAGTCTACCGTTATATTTCCAACCGACTCTGCGTATTTTCTTCTGTCCACAAGAGTCTTGGGCGAGGCACCAGCAATCAGCGAGAGCCACAATTTGCTGTAACCGATGCGAAGTTCATCCTCCAAATCAAAGTACAAACCGTGGTCCAGTAGAACGATTTCGAAATTGTACGGAGAACGAGATTGCTTTGGAGCCCGTCGAATCAGTAGATTACCTGGGTGGGGATCCTAAATCCATAAGCCATTAGCATTGATAGCGATTAGCTTCAACAAAATTACCGCATGAAACCACCCATGAACAAATACCATCCGACCGAAGATTCTCGCTAATTCTAATGCCACCTTGTTTCTATCTATTCTTTCCTTCACTAGGTATGCCAAATCGTCAACTCTTGCGCCTTGAATGTATTCCATGATTAGTACTCGTTTGGTAGCCAAAATCACCTCTGGAATGTACAACGAGGTGGTAACATCCGCAAAATTAGAAACGGCTTGGCGAGCATTTTGTGCTTCGTGGACGAAATCCATTTCTTTGGGAAGGTTTTCCCGCATTTCTTCGCCTAGCCAGGTGAATTCAAATTCTGGGAACCAGTACTTGACCCAGCCTAAAACATATGAAGTGTCCACGGACTACCGCGCTGGAATTTCCGCTCACCAAGCGTAACCTCGACCATCTCCATATCTATGTCGCAAAACTCTGCGAGATACGGATGCTGTACCTGTAAGTCAATCCCAGTCAGTTGACGGAAAAACTCGACATGCTGCTTCACATCCAGGAAACACACCTTCACGGCAACTTTTTTGCCCGATTCCCTGTGTTTCCCTGTGTGCACCTGTGCTAGGCTTGCCACCCCGATAGGGACGGGATCGAAATCCTCGAATAGCTCGCTTATTGGATGGCCCATCTCAGAGAGGAAAAGTGCCTGAACATCCTCGTACGGAGTAGGGTCACACGTGTCCTGCAATGGCCGCATGGTATCTCTCCACTCCTTCGGTATCATAATCCTTGAACAATTGCGTGATGAAACTCGCGAATAAGACGTAAAAATAGGTCATACAGTGACGCCATGTGCTGGCCCAGTTTTATGAAGACGCCTTAAAAGCACAGGGGGCTGTGTGTGAGCAATTCCGCGTTTTGATAACCATGGCAAACTAGGACCTACCCACCTCCATTTGCCAAAAGTGCCTGCAATACCCGCCTTGCACTTCGGGTGTGGCATTTCGAGTACGCCTGTGACTTCTCCTCCTCTGACGCATATGTGAACGCAAATGTCCGCTTGTAATCGATGGCCCCCATAATAGCGGCCACTGTGGCGAAGTCAAAAGTGAGCTCGGATGAGTGCAGAGAACGAGTAGAGGCATCGCACCAGCAACCCTTGAACACCGGACGACCGCTAGTATCGAGTGACGAAACGGTTGGTGCTTTGTATAGCCCACGTATCCTGCTCCAGACAGCACAAGTGCTGCCGTTGTAAAGGTCAGCGTCGCTTTGACCCCTCGGGATCTACCCGAAACTGGCCGGGTAACACTGGAAGATTGCCAACACAAACGTAGCCACCATGGACGAAAAGGAGATGCTTGTCTAGAATGTGGAAGCCGACAGGAGAATTTCGGCCAGGAAGACCTGGATTTGTAAAGCATAGCTGGTGGTTAGTGCTAGAAACAATTTTATGTACACGTAGTGTCCAAAAAGGCAATCAAGCACCCTCAAATATCCTCTCCGTCAGTCAGTTGGGTCAGGAACTACACTCAAGCTCAGTACTGATTGTACACTATGGAAGAGGTGGCTGCAAAAGAGAACATCCAGGTGTGCAAAAAAAACCTCAATCCTCGAAGAGCGGTTGAAAAGTCTGCCAATCAAATCAGCCAAGGCTAGAAGAAATGTATTGTCGCACTGACCTTTCTTCCTTGGCAATCCCCCTCCTGAGTTGGGCCAAATTCATCTTCGAACAGCTCCAAGCTACTTCTTCCTTCAACTCCCTGCGTCAGTACACCCAATCCAGCCTCCTCTCCTTCCAGTATAGCATTCGGCCCCTCCTCAGTTCTGTACTCTCCGCCTGGGCTCAGCTCTTGGGCTGTTTGCTCCCTGGCCCGAGGCAGTTGCGAAAGAGTGTAGGATCGTCGGGCTCGGTTAGGATGTGTGGGGCGTGGTGGAGTCGGTGAACCGGGGTAGAAGAGCGGTTCAGCTGGCTTTTTTCCACCAGGGTAGTCGATGTCCGGGGAGGGCCTATCCGCCTCCATATTAACATCAAAATCAGTGTCACCCACACGCCCCAAGTCTGCGGGAACAGGGTGGAAGTCGTCCAAGAAACGGTGTTGCTGAGAAACATTAGACGGCCCGGGCACTGGCACGAAGGATGGAGGCGCATAATCGAAATCACCGTCACTTCTTGACTCTGCTTGCGACGTAACAATGCCACCACTGCTGGAGGGTCCAGGTGTGGCATCGGTCCGTAGGGCGGCCTTCATTGATTTTCTAACCTTGTCTTCGCGAGGATGCTCGCTCAGCTGCCGGGATCCAGAAGCCATAGATGTCTGTTGCCCGTCGACAGGCGCGTCGTGAAGGGTGCGTTTGCGGGTATTCACCCGGGGATTAATTTGTGGGTGAGTATTCGTAGAACCCTGTATCTGAGAGGTAGAGATAACAAAAAGATATTCGGATTCGTCGCCTTCAACGCCAATGAAGAGAGGTGCCGCGGGGTCGGTGAAACGGAGATCCAGAGCGGATCCCGTTGCTTCAGCAAATGCAATGGTGGCCTACAAGTCCTCCATATCAGGTGAAGGGGAACCCAAGACTCAACTCACATTGAACTCTCGCAAATGGAAGGCAATTGTAACTGGTGCAGAAAATATCTCGTACACGTCGAATTCGTCTGCGCTAATAGTAAGCTCTGTGGCAAGTTGAGTTCGTCCTAGGTGCGCCGATGAAATGCATGGTAAGAAGAATGTACACATCCCCGAACCTTTGGTGTCAAGGGATGATTCGAGACTCTTAACGTCGACGTCTGTCTCCCCAAATGTCCAAACGAGTTGAGGGTCACTTTTCATGCTACGCCCACTAGGGAAATGCTCCGTGATGTCCCTAACTGCTCTTGGTCCGATTGTCAAATGTGACTCGTTCTGCGAATCTGGCACGCCAGGAGAAAGGAGCGAATTAGGAATTAGAAGGGGAAGTCTATGCGTCTTCACGATGCCTGAGTAGGATGTATAGGGAATGACGATCTCGAAGGGAGATGGGACATAGCACGCACCGAGTTTGCAGTGCAATTTAATGATGAGCCTGCTTTCCAAGGAGTCTCGATCGTCGTCAAGTTCGTCTTCGGACTGTGGTCGACCTTCGAGGATGGATAGTTCACACCGCTCCACTGTCTTGTCTATTGTCCTATGTTTTAGAATTGATAGCAGGGCCTACAGGGGATATGTTCAAGGCGCCTTGCTTGGGAGAAGCGGGAACATGCCTTGGCGAGAAGTTGACCCTTGACATCATCGCCAGTAACGCTCGTCGAAGAACCTTGGACCCCATTGACACCGTTTCCTACTCTGTACCTGGAGAAGAACCTTGTGCTATACTTGAATCGACAATAGGCTGATAACGATGAATTCGTCGTGCTCAGTGAGAGACACTCGGCATCAGCATGAATAACGAGATCGTCGCCGTATCTCGAGAGACAAGTGAGGGCTCTGGTGAACGCTGCAGGTCAATGAGCAGAGGTGTGAACACGAAGGGCTCGACGTCGTACGTACGTTTGAGAGCGGATGCGCTGAGAGTGGCTTGCATCTGAGTCGCGTCGACATGGCCTCTGCTACAAAGCTTGCCATCGTCGGTGCAGGTCCATCTGCGTTCTATGTCGCCTCTCGGCTGCTGTCCTTTCTTCCCCTCGGCGATCCCAGGTCTCCTGTTTTTCGTGTACACTTGTTCGACCGTTCGTGGGCTCCACACGGTCTAGTGCGCTATGGTGTCGCACCAGATCATCCCGAAGTGAAGGTGAATTATCTTCCAGGTGCTCGTCCCCGGTCTGCTCACGATGCTCTAGAATTGCATTCACAAGTTCGACCAAACTGCACTTGATCCACGCTTTCGTTTTTTTGGCAATGTTAATGTTGGGAACTCTTCCCTCTCTTCCCTCAATGCACTCAATCTGCCCCTTTCGTCACTCCTTCGCAACTATACTCATCTTCTGTTTGCAACAGGATGTCCACTCCCCACACTACACCCTGATATACCCCCGTCCTCAATTTGTATCCCGGCTCTTTCGCTCGTCCATTGGTACACCAGACATCCATCTCACCCTCCGCCGCTTCCCCTCGACAAGATCTCTCATCTCACTTTGATTGGGAATGGGAACGTATCCCTAGACATTGTCCGCATTCTTCTTACGTCCCCTTCAGTCCTACAAAAATACGACGTGCCAGAGCAGGTCCTGGATGTTCTGTCTCAATCAACCGTCAAACATGTTTCTATCATTGGTAGACGAGGTCCTCTTCAAGCTGCCTTCACTAACAAGGAGCTCCGTGAATTGTTGACTCTCCCAGAAGCATCCATGGTCCCGGTTGATCCTTCTCTTTTTGTCTTACCTGAAGGCACTTCTCTTTCTCGCCAGCAACGGCGGACCCTTGAACTCCTGCAGAGAGGTTCACAAAAGGCTCCAGGAACGACGCAAAAATCTTGGTCACTTGAGTTTCACCGCTCTCCCATAGCTCTTACCCCGCCGAGCTCAACTGACATGGCGCGACTTACGCTGGCACATACACGCGTAGATCCTACTACCAGCCGTGCAGTACTTACTGGAGAAAAATCCACCCTTTCGACCTCATTGGTGGTTACTTCCCTTGGATTTCGTGCTGACCCCGAAACCGACTTCTTCGATCCATCTAGCAATCACCTCAGCTCACGTGGAAATCGCCTATGCTTGCTCCATGGAACTGCTATTCCCAACATGTACACGTCCGGATGGGCAGCCCATGGCTCCAAGGGTGTTCTCGCGTCGACGATGATGGATGCCTATGCAGCAGCAGACACCGTAATGTCAGACATTACATCTGGGTCAGATGTACAAATGGCGGCATCTGAAGATCATTCCGCCCAAATCATGTCTGGTCTGGTGCTGAACCCGCAACCGCATCTTGAAAACCCTCCCGAGGAAGTCATGCAAGGGGTCAAAGATGGCATTATCACTCAGTATGAAGACTGGAAGGCAGTCGACGCAGAGGAAATACGAAGAGGCGAAACGCTGGGTAAAGAGCGGGAACGCATGGATTGGGGGGATGCGAAAGCGTTCCTTTCCTCAGGTCACAGCGACAAAGATTCGAAGCTTATTATTTAGATCATATCATGTTAGATGTATATTGCACGGGTAAAAAGCGATATAAGATAGGGTGAGTCTAATACAATCCGACTTATGCAGAATGTGTGGGCTGGGGGGTCATATTTTCTGGCACTAACAGACCCGTTAGCAAGGTCCGGCGGAAGGCTGTGGCAGACAAAATACTTACATTGCGGTAGCTGTGGTCTAGCACCTTCGTTGAAGACACGTGAGAGTAGAACACCAACACCCTCAAAGACACCGAGTAGTACTCCACATGCTACGGCAGATCCCAAGGCGGATTTTGGACCACCTGGCATGGAATATCAGCAAACAGGGAATCAGAGCATTGGCAAGGAAAAACTTACTCCGTAGTGCTAGACAGCCACCAGTCATAAATCCTGAGAGTATGGCGTTCCATGCATCCTCCTTTTGCCGCCAGCCTTTGATAGCACAATCGAAGGTAGAGAACATGCCTCCCCAAACACCAAAGTTTCCACCAGTTACCGGTGCACGAGCTTTTATAGTTGAAACTGCGCCAATGAATCGCTCGCCCTACATACGTGTCATTAATACAGGCCACCGAATGAGCACAAAAAACAGGATACTCTTGGAGAATTACGGGCCCCCTTGATGCCGTGCCAGATTGCACCGCCGACTGCACCCATGGCAAAGGCACCGCCAAAATCACTGAGTACAACCCATGGACTGGAGTATTGTCAGTATAGTGTCTGCCGTGGGATCGTATACGTGCCATGGGTCTCGTGTGTGGTCTGCATGGGACATGCTCGCTGTGTGGAAGACTCGAGAAACTTTTTCTTTGACTCCAGGACACCCCTGCTTACATAATTACTATTTTTCCCCCATGGCAGAGTCGATTCCGGCTGCGTGGATCAGCGACTATCTCATCGACGCAGCTGAGACATACGGAGCGCAGCATTACGATGTCCCCCCTTTCAAAAAAAAGAAACGAGTCCAACTCATCGAAGTAAACAATCTATAGAAGGCGTTTGATGACACTGACTCCTGCCCAGTTTCTAACTTTCCATGAGAATAGCTATGTCTGGGCATGGGCCTCTGACAAGACTCACCGCATACCAATCCGAATATCAAGAGAGGCTGCAGAAGAGTTCAAAGTGTCAGTATACCCCTCAGATACATCGTGTACTGCCCAATAAGATGGTACTTCCGATAGCCAGAACCGTGGCCGAAATATCATCGATCACCGTTTTGCCCCCGTTTTTATCAAGCACTTCCGACCCATTTTTTCCCCTCATCCGCTTGGTGGCACGCTCAAGGGAAACACTCCAACTTCACATATCGCATTGGAGGTTGGCTCTGTAGAACGGATAGGTCCTGGCACACATATATTTGGTGATCCGAAAGACGTAGAGTTAAACTCGCTCGTGCAAGAATGGGTTACGGGCCTCCGTCAGGATGGTGGTGGTGGGTAAGTTCTCCAGGATTTTGATTTGATTTCGTTCGAACACCCTTCTACCTAGAAACGTGCTCAAACTGAGGAAGCAAGAGCAGCCATCAACCGTTCAGCCACTTCCGCGACCGCCTACACCAAACATACTTGAAAAAGTAGTGGAACCGGCCTTGAAGCCAGCCGTAACTAAGCAGATGCCGGACCCCGTACGTCCGCAACGGCCCATTGATTTCAAAAGAGCGTACTCCAAACGGTGGCGAGTAAGCCGTTCGCTATCCAATGAACGTGTATGGGGACTGACATACCTGTAATGGATAGCCATTAGAGATTGATCGATGGAAGTTTGCATATCGAACACCTCAACAAACCGCAGATGGTACGTAGTCCTCATATTATCTCTGCATTCCTTGACGTTTGGCGTGAAGTTTTGGAGTCGGGCCTGCCTGCTTTAGCCAGGAATATTACGGAAGGTAAGATGCCCCCTCTAAAGACCATGGTGTCATTGCATCCATCTTGGCACCAACACTTCACCAGTACCCCACACACCAGAGCCAGAAGCACCAGTAGCTTCCGTATCCCGAGGCACACCGACGGAATGGTCTCCATCTCCACGCAGGAGTCCTGTGCAAGCAAATCCAGAGACACCACTATCTCGCAACCCGGATACAGAAATTCTCCCTTCTTATGATGTTCAACCCGAGGCACCCCCCGAGGAATCTGTGAGACATCCGTCGGATCCACAAAATCACTCCCTACAGCCACTTACGCCTTCTCAGTGCAATAAAACGGCTTCACCGCCACCATCGCCGCCCCAACAAGCCTCTTCTCCACTACCCCCGAGTTCGCCTTTAGCCTTTTCTGGGTCGCTCACCAACTTATGCAAGAATGTCAAACGCAAAGTTCTTCACCCCGGAGTACCACTACTACCTGATCCTAACCATTCTGGTCCCACCCAAATCCTGGTACCTAATTCCGATACGTCTGCAATGATGTCCTCTCAGCCATCTCAGTCACATGTACCACTATTGCCTTCATCGCTCTCCAATGGATTCAAGCCCGGAGAAGCATCAACTCCAAGAAAGACTAGCCCAAATGGTCATCCTGACTCGTCGAGACACGTTTTGCGGATGTCTGCAGAAGTGATATCTGGCCAGCCTGTGCATGGTGTGCATAGTACACCACATACTCTTGAAACTGGGTTAGCAAACAACTCAACTATGCGAGGTGTCGATAGAGGTGTACCGGACAGGGTTAGCACCAGCCATGAAAGTGCGGAACTTTCTGAGGACGATGCAGAGACCAAAGCTGTACTTGAGAAATCCTCCTCTGCTGTTGTGCCCTCTATGACAAACGAAATGGCCGACTCTCAGTTTGCATCGTCATCGCCGTCATCCATGCGTTCTCTGTTTTCTGCGTCCCCAAGCCAGAAACAACCATCCGGTACTACACCAACGCCAAACAAGCCAGGCTCAGCACCGTACAATGGTGGTGCAACGCCAGTACATGACCCTGACACATGGAAGGAACCAAGTTTCATGCGCTCACGAAAAGGAAAGGGTCGCGCTGTAGCACTCGAGGAATTACCAGGCGAAAAGGGTGAACAGAAGCGCAGGCTATCTCACCAAACTACACCGCTTTCAAAAAAGGTGAAAATGGACGAGCAAGTGAACATCGAAGGTCAGGCATCCCCAAGAGCTGTTAAAGCTCCGAACAGGACACTCCAGAAGACGGCCAGCGACAGGGAGGGCTCCTATGTGAGGGAGACACCACGAGCTGATGTACAGCACAGTGAGGTAATTGGAAGTGATCATTTGACCTCGCAATGAACTACAATGCACTTGCAGACTCCTGAAAGCCGCAGGAAACCACCTCGTCTAGCAGGGTTGGCGGTGGACTTTACAAAAATCCCCCATGGTCCAAACCATCGGCGTCCTCGGATGACCTGGGCCAATTTTCGGGCAACATTATTGAGGACAGGGCGGATTAGAACGCTCGGAGAGGAGGTTGAGCAGGACGGGAGTGTTTACCTTGACCAGGATTAAGTCGTCGTGGCTCTTTACCGTTTTTATTTTTATTTTTTTCAGCCCAAGAGTCAAAAAATCATTATCCTGATTTGTTCTTCGTGCAACCCCCTGTTGTACTGCAGAATGCCGATTCGACGTGCATGCCGACCAGTTGTGCCGACGTCGCACTCAAACCTGCACTCGTTGAATTTGATACGCTCACGCTTCGTCACTGCTTACCGATTGACATGCCATCCTCACCGTTCTCAACGTCCTTCTCCGTGCAGACATGACATACACTTGGCCGTTTCCCCCTAACCAAAATAACACAATGTCTTAGCGCTTATCCCTACTCTCTACCCACAGATGACGAACTCGCCTTCTTAACCACAACCGTGACCGCCACGGCCGGGAGACACGACCAACACCCGATGGTCCCGGCGGTTACAACCACCACAACCACCTTGACCATCTCGACAGTGTCGAAAGCACTGTGACTCCACCGTGCAGCCTGCGCACGACAATGTGAACGGCCCCGATCACGATCACCACAATGTTGACCACCACCACCACTCCACCATTCAGAAGGCGTCTCAATAACGTCGACGGCCACTTCCACTCCACATCCCTCACACCACGACAATGACCATGCAACTAGCTGCATGACGTTGATGGCCACGCCCGCACACCTGTACGACAACGACGACCTGTGTAGTCAGCGGCAATTCCACTAACCATCATCATCTGTAACAATGACTACGGCCTGCACGGACAGTGCTACGGCAACGAACTGATGGCGACTTCATGCAGCAAGTGCTGCCAGTGTCAGATGACATTGACCTGGATCTTGGGAGCAGCCAGCGGCACTACGAGGAGGCGATTCGGGCGGTCAACAACTTTGTATTAGGTATATTTCACCGACTACAAGAGTCAGAAAGCAAATGGAATGTGCTGTCTTCTGCATAGCGACTTTGCTTTGAATCCATGCCTCCAATGGATCGGGAAAAAGGTGTTGAGTCACTACACCAAGAAAATCCAGTACCACTGACCAGGGCCCAGATGACAGATGCACAACATCGGGAAGTTGTGGATTCCGAAAACGTTTTGTTGAGAGTGCATGAAAGAGTTTTTGAAAATTAATTGTTTGAAGACAACTTGCGCCATGTAAGTGTGAAGACGCGTGAAAGCGGAAACAAATGAAACAAATCGGATAGTCTACCCCGGTGATGAACGAGGCGTGAGCGCACTTTCTTACAGTGTCCAAAAATATGCAGCGTCGGTTGCCAGGGAACATGTCTAACGACTGATAGAGATAACTAAGTACTCAGCGTGAGTCGCGTACATGTATAGGCAAAGGCCACTTCTTCGATCATGGCCACACTGACGATCCAACTGCCGTCAGAAAAGCTGACACATTACAAGGATATAACCATCGACAATAGAAGTAGACACTTGCCTCCTTTCTAGTCCTGTCGTCCACGATCCGCAGCGAGTTGAGCTTCAACTCGTTTCGCATTCTCCTTGACTGCGGTCCATGACGGCTTTCCGTCCCTCGTTGTGCCAATCAACGCCTCATACACTCTATCCACCCGCTTTTCCTTGCTATCGATCCATCCAGGACCCATGCCCGAAGACTGGTACGCAGCTGGGTGGAATTGGTCTCTACCAAGGAAGAACTTGGGAGAGAGCTTTTGTTGAGCTCGCCTTTGGACAAGTTCTGCGAACGAATGCCTCCCTTTGTCGTCGAAGAGGGTTTCATGTTTGGTAAATGCCTCGTCGATAGCATCTGAGAGGGTCTCTGGTGTGATGAAGCGGTCGGATTGGTGGTAGAGGTTAACGAGCGCGTTCATTTTGATATCATTGTGAGACTTGGTTGATAGTTGGCGCCTTGTTAGGGAGGAAGTTGCGGGATGGCGCACGCCCGCTTTGCTGAGTAGAGAAATCATGGACGAGCAAAATCACAAATTTTGTGGCTGTGCTGCCACCTGTACAAGGGTGAGTATATAACTTTGGCGGGCCTATGGTTTACCTCGCTTTGAGCCACCCCAGACGAGTAACTAGACTGTCCGACGAGTGGTTCGTCCGATATACGTACTGTCAAGCTTTCGACCTGATGCCAGTGAACGAAGGTCAACCGATTTCTTGACTTCGCGTGGCACCTCCCGAAATTCGGAACACAGAGCAGAGCCCGTCGACACTTCGCTCGACGTTACAGACGCAGTTTCTACCTTTAGATCACTGAAGCACCCACACCCGCATCCCAGCGAGTATTCGTTATCTCACCGCTCGCGCTATTCTGCAGCCCAATCCTGTCAGATGCGAGCGAATTTCGTCATGCAAACACCGCATGTTATCATTTTTTTTTCATGTCTGCTCTTGACTTTCAGTCATAACCTCTGCAACTTCTGCCTCCAATTGCATGTGCAATGTGCAAATTAACTGTCTCCGGGAAAGTCAGTCAGAGATCGACGGAGCTAGAACGGCATCTCCCTATCTCTCGCTTTTCTACAAACGATACAAATCGATGATCAAGCTATACCTGCAGACTGATAATCCATCTGCACAGAGCGAGTTCTTGCAGAGTCCGGAGGATCGCAAGAAGCTCGACGGCCTTTACGAGTGCATCCTTTGTGCATCTTGTTCAACATATGCCTGTTGTACTGGTGGAGCCAGTATGAGTATAGGTGGATGGCAGATTCGAGGGTACCTATCTGCTCTCCTTGCGCATTTTCGTTCTTTCCAACACATGCCAATCCGAATGACCGTGCCATTCACCTTGTTAATATTAGAGAGCTGGTACACTTGTGAAGCGGTCCCCTCCGAACTACGGCTTTTTCCACAGCTTTGTTGCAGGCAATTGCGCGGATGTCGAAATTCCATGTGTAGTGATCTACCATATGGTTCATGTCAAATTCATGCTATTAGATTGGCTATCTAGTAGCAATAGAATTTTTGCAACAGTAAGTCCAACTATAGAGTGACTCAAATGTTTCAGCACCTTGTGTCGCCTCTTCTGCCCCCAGAAGCCATGGTAACATGCAAAAAAACCTGCAGTAGTCCTAACAGTGAAAGGGGAAACAGAGTTTCCTTGAATTAAGTAGACCTTTATGTGGGAACCACCAAAATCCTGCCAGAGGAGAGCATCCATCGAAGGAGATAATTGCATGCTGTGTTTCACATTCTCCTATCATCCTCACTTGCGAAATTGATTTCCCATCCTGCTCTTGCAGACCTTCTCCTCCTCGACGCAACGAATGGTAACCCTTGTTTCCTCTCCAAGTGCTGATGTAACTCCGCGGCCCTTCTTGGATCCACAGGGGCTATCGCAGGAACCATCCGCTTCTTCGCATCGCCCACAGCTTTCTCGACCACTCCTTGGAAATGCAAATTGCTTGTGCGCGGCGAGCTTGCCCAGACGGCGCCCAAGAACGCCTTTTGCAGCAGCCGCGCAAGTGGTACCGGTGAGCAACGGTGATTGTGCGGCGGCTCGCCGTCACCGATGAGCATTGACACCGTTGGGACCTGCTGGCGGCCCTTGGATTGAGTGAAAGGAGTCATGCTCGTCAATGCCGTAACTTCAAAAAGGTCATCGTCACCAAGACGGTAAGGTTCACCAAGGGCCAGAACTTGTGTAACGGTTTCGACAGCTGTAGCAAAGGAGGGTGACGCGGAAGCAGAGGCAGTCGATGTCGTTTCTTGGATACGAGAGCTCATGGTGTTTAAATCAGGCACCTCGTCAGCGCGGAGGTGCATGAGGAAGTCGGCGAGGCGATATTCACCAGGGCGTCTGCCACTTCTTGATTCTCGCCTTATGCGTGAAAATAGATGAGTGAGAACTATTCGATAGGATTCCAGATCAGCGGAGAAGCCAAAAGTATCGAGCAAGCGAACGACGACGAAGGCACTCAAGTAGTCCCCACGCGCGATAAACGTCCGTAGAGCTGACTGAAATGCGGAAGCAGATAGGGATGCAGAACGTCCCTTGGGTTGACCTTCCGTCTGCTGGAGATGACACTCCAGCATGTCCCGAAAAATCTGCCGAGGATCAACAACATATGGTCGCTTGGCACGCCTTGTCTGGTCCATCAGCCTCACCGCACGCAGGGCTATTTTGAATGTGACATCATTGGGTATTAAATGCTCACAGCGGCGTTGCATGAGTACACGGTACAGTTCGAAGGTCTCCTGATAGCGCTGCTGCTTGGCATTCACACGCATTAGCGTGTTGAATATAGAGGCGTTTGGAGACACGCCCGCTGCCCTCATATCCTCCAGCACGGATCGGAGCGCAGGCGTATTCCTGGGGTCGACGCGCATGAGTGCATCTATCATTTCTGCATAAGGAGTTGCGACCAGCTGGCCACCCGCGGTCTTGCAGCTGTCCTCGAAAGCACGCAGCCACCGCTGTGCAGCACCCAAGCGACCAGCTCGCATGTTGACAGAGACAACCTCGCCAATGAGGTCTGGGCAAGTGCTCGCTTCAATCTGCTTGGCGGACATGTAGGCTTGCGCTGTCTCGTCGACGAATGTTACAGGTGAATTCTTGACAGTAAGCATAAAGTAGAGAAGTTGCATGAAGGTTTGGGTGTCATAAGCGTCGTCTGCGAACTGCTGTTTGAGGGGGTCGAGAGCATCCCGGATATTTTTCGAAGAGTCGACGAGTTTTAATGCTGTCATCCTGGCACGGATTGAAGAGAAGGGTGCAAACCCTTCATTCAGCAGCCTATCGTAGAGCGCAATGGCCACGGAGAATAGTTGCCTGGAGAGCGCAAACCGGATCAAGCGAACGAAGGCCACCCATCTATAAGAGTTGTAAAATTTACCAGCAGATATTTTGGACATAAGGTATGACTGGATGGTGTGGGCGTGCTTGCTGTCAAGAAGTCGGTCGGCAGCCAGAAGGAGGTTGTTGAGCTGAGCTCTTTGCACCTTGCGCTCCCTCGCCATCGACGCGTCTTGTGGTTTAGACCCATGCTTATCCTCTGGTACATGTGAGGCAGTGAATGCCCGGACGATGGTAAAGCTGGTGAAGTAAATCTTTTGGAGGTGATATAGCGAATGCCTGTGAAGTTGACATGCAGAAAGCATCTGGGGGAGCTGGTAATGATACTATGCAAACTGTGGACTACTACACGCAACAATAATCGCGTAAGTAACGTCACAAAGTGTCTCGACGACAAAGCTTCGTCGTGTGGTTGGCACCGACATGGATGGTATTCACTCCACCGTTTGTGAGTGGCTCCTATATACCTGTGCTCTCGCTATTGATCCAAGCAAAACATCGAGCAAATATATTGTTGACGCCGGCGCTAACGATGGAATACACAACGACAGCGACTTGCAAGGACTGAGGCATCTCTTTCCCTCGACGAACTCCTCAAATCAACTGTACGTATTGTATTCAAATAACAGGCTGGTTCATCGGCTTCCATGCAAAGCGTCAATCACACCCCGAGCGTGCTCACCCAGGCCGCTGAGCAATCACAGAACACGGCTACCACAATGGATACAGTGCCAGTCCCTCTCTCGTTCCCAGCTATTCTCAGAAACCGGTACGCTCATCTGCGCCCACCAGGCTTCGACCGAGAAGCAATATCCCGATCGCAGTCAAATTGGGCAAGGAAGGACCGCAATGTGTTCGAGGGTAAACGATGGGTCAGGAGGCAAGAGAATGGTATGTTTACTGTTCCGGACAAGGCTTTCAGGTTTTAGACATTCAACTGTTTCAACTAGCCAAATTCGCCCACAATCCCCATATAACCCCGCCAACCGCTGCTGATCTCGCTTTACCCACTCGCCACTTACCCTCTAGCACCTTCCCTATACCTTTACCCCCTTACCTTCCCCGCAGTGTCACTGTTCCGCCCTCTGTTGCTCCGTTGTCGAATCCTGCCACTTCTGCTGCAGGTCTGTTCTCACTTTCTCTTCGTGGGACCCGTCGCACTCTGCGTAGTCGCCCCTTTACTGCTCCCCTAGTAAAGGCAATAGAGTCACATCTCTTAGCCTGGCTCGACGGCGGTACATTCCTCAGTCCCAATGAAGGTGCAGGAATAAGCGCATTCGCCTTCCCTGGTGAGCCAGTCGGAGGTAGAGATGACTTGCGCGAGGTACGACGTGAAGCAGGCCGACTCGTCTGGGTCGTGCGAACTGGTGCTGAACGCGATGGCGGCTTTGAGCGTTTCATTGTACATTGCGTAGCAAGATGGCACAATGTCGTTAGCTTTAGTAGGATCACTTCTTGTTCTCCGTGGCATTATTGGTGACGTTCTGTTTACTTCACATTCAGGCAAAGAAACGGATGGTCGTCGTCTCACTTACCTCCTCCGTTCAAACTCCATCTGCCCTGTCCCGAGTTCACTCGACACTCCCCCCGCAACTGACACATCCGATTTTCATGTATCAGATGTCAATACATCAGACTCGAACACCACAAATGATCCAAATGACAGCGTCTCCGACGATGAATCTGTCGCCATTGGTCCCTCCCAGACTGTACTCTCCGCCATTTCTGAGTTTCCTTCGCCCTCCAGACCTTCCTCCCCTGTCTCATCCGTCAGCGGTGGACCAGGTTTCGACACAGACTCCGCAGAGGAAGGAGACGTAGACCAGGCCCTGACCGCGTCAATAGGATCCCTCTCACTTACTGACTCTTTTCATCATGAATCTGATACCGCCGCCTACGTCGTTGATCGAGGCATGCCACCATCCGAGATTTCTCTTGTTGACTCCACGTTGCCTGTTAGACCCAGTGTGCGCTACTTTCGTCCTCATCCATATCCTCGTTCTACGTCGTCCCCATCCCCTGTGCGACGCATCTCTCATCGCACGGGGAAGCTTGGAAGACGCGGAAAGGGTAAGACTACGAAGAAACTTGTGACCGCAGTAGGTGGGAAAGGGCTGTTTTATGACTACGTATTCGCTTGACCTTCATCTTTTGTAGTATTACATGCTATTAAGTTTTGTCCAGCAGAGGAACCCATATTTCATGTACTTATGTCCATTTACGTGCCGGCGACTATGTATGTTTTACTTAGACAGCATGCAAAGACAATGATATCTGTGCTGTCACTACAGCTGCTTTCCAGTCGAAAGGATTGTCGTGGCGGAAATTAGTTGCGTTGGCATTGTCGACCACAACGAGCTTGCCCGCTCACCTTCAGCCAGGTCTCACCATCTCTTTGCTTGTATTTGAAACGGGTATCAAACGGGCATCGTCACTTCCATTCCCTAACGGGAGTAACTTTGCGCTCGAGTCAGGCAGTGAACACCCGCGTGAGGAGATAGAGCGTAGAGCCTGCGAAACGCTGTTTTGAAAGGAAACCATGTCAGCGAAACACATCCATTTGTCAACACCTAAAGAGGGGAAGCAATGCAGTTAACTACTCACAACGCAATTGGTAATGGCCGCAAAAGCCAATATAAACATCAGATATCCCTTGGTCCGTGATATACCCATCTCGGGATCGAACGTACTCGAAGGAGATGCTCCAGAGAGTATGAGTAAGAGGAGAACACCCTGTAACATGTCATTAGCGGAACGAACATAAATAAAACCAGCCCACACCCACGTTGGACAGGACCCAAGTCAGCAATACATTTGTCCGTACATCAGCATAGTAGTCCATTGCTGCAACCTCCCTTTCGCGCTTGCTCATCACCTTTTGCTTCGAAGAGCCTTTCCCGCCCTTCTCATCAGTAGTCCCTTTCCCACGCTTCTTTACTGCAGAAACGGGTCCTTTACTCACTCGCTCATCAGCAAATTTAGATGCGCGCAGACCCTCCAGTGCATCTTCATATATCCCATTGGCATCTGCCGCTTCCGCAAGCATTTGGATGTCAACTTGGGAGTGGGAATCCTGGACGGCAGCACCCAAGTCGGTATCAGGAACTGCGTCCTGTTTCGTCCCCCAGGAGATCTATAGAACATGAGCGTGACCGGCGGAAACATGTGACAATCGAGAGATACGTACATCGTGCAAGTTAGAGAATGCATAACTGATTCCTCACCGTTATCATTCAAAATAAAAAAAGGGAAGTAGATAACGCACATGCTCAGTATACAAAGGTATGTTGGCGTCAAGACCAAGTATGACACGAAGCTTGTTATAAGGTGCCAGGGGTCAAAGGCTAGAAGGCTGCTGGTAACGTAGACTACATGTGAGGGTAGGGTGAGGATAAATACATAAAACAGACGAAGGAGGCGCACCTCCGCACGTGATGGCGACACTGAATAGAACCAGCGAGCCATCTTTCTGAGATGCTGCTGCAATTCCGCACAACACTGAAGCAACGACGATGTAAATCATGAGTGCCCCTAAGAAAATTGAGGCAAGCTTGTACTTTCGATGGGCACTGGCACAATTCGGTGAGATCTTTAGACTCATATGGAAGCTCCTAACAAAGCCTCACGCTTTTGGTTTATTCCCCATAGACATCAGGAAGCAAGCAATAATGATGGATGCTAGGAAGTACTGCGACATACCTTGATTCATCCAAGTTCAAATAAGAATGTTCTAAAAGCGTACCTGAACCAATGCATTGAAGTACTGTATCGATGGAACCCCGAAGGCCTGATTCTCCAGTGAAGAGCTTAGGATGACCTATGACGCATGGGCGTCAACCCCCAGGCAAGACGCCTAGCCAGAAGAGCAACACTCACGAAGAACAAGTAAAAGTTACCCTGGACGACCTAAGCGTGATCCCAGTCCACATCGAGAATGATTAGAACTTACAATTCCAAACCAAGAGAATACCAGATTGATAAGGTTGTACACCGTTTCCATCATGAGAGTGACCTTCCTCGAAGTACTATGCCCAGATCGTAAAACCTGTCCAACGTGTGCGATGGCATAAACTGCAGCAAAGAACGAGCCATTGAGCCATCGCCGTCGCTGAGAGATGAACTCAGGAAGTGATTCAGGGACGTCAGTCTCCCCAATAGCACCCTTGACATATCTGAGGACCCTAAAAGAAAGCAGTCAGAAGTGAATATTGAAAAGCCACCAGATATACCAATTGGAATTTGCTTTAGCTATCAGCTCAAAGCACAGGATACGCTTATGCCGAATTTCAGCACATAATTGAATTCATGTGTCTTCAATACCCACATCTTCAGCAAGGTCTATGTTCAACGTGAAGAGTGGACTCCCGAAATAATACGAAAACGCACACATATTGGAAGTAAAGATATCTGTATCTCTCCCATGGAGTACTTCGCCTTTAAAATAGGAAGCCAGGGGCCCTTGTCCATCCTTACCGTTTTGCAGTGCGATCCATCTGAGGATATCGAGTAAGAAGAGATTAGGTTCGCATTTCGGATACTTACCTATAGGCGGAAAATGCACCGGGCTACGACAGGGATGAATAACGCCAGCCAGTTCAGGAAATAGGCACCTACCAAGACGCTGATATATCCAAACATGCTCTCTGTAGGCTTGTCGAGTATGTTGCTGATTTTGTACTCGAAATTCTGTGCAGCAACTTGGGAACGCATCCACAAAGTTAAAAAAGTTGCTATTGCTATGTAATTAACGGTTACTTACCCAAAGGGTTGAGGAGATTTTTCCAATTCTTCCCCTTGTATGCAGCAATCTCGCCGCAAGCTCCACCGACATTCGAATTCACGTCAAATGTCTTCCATAGTCTGTATATGCTGTTATTCCCGGGGCGTGTGCCAACGTCAAGTAGCACGCAGATATTTGGCTATCAAAATAGCGTTATAATCAATTCCATCCCAGACGGGGAGACGAACCTGCAACATTGGGGCAAATGCATTGAAGAACCACCGATGACTATTTATTTTCTTCTGGTTCTTCTCCTTCATGCAGAATATTATTTGTGTCGGTACAATACCTTTGTCCGGGTATTTGAATTGAATGTTGGGATCCAAAGCAAACGAGGTTGTATATTCAAACAAGTGTGCGGTAACTTCCTTGCCGTTGACCATGTTCTTCATGTGGTCTCCAGGTTGATACACACCTAGAACGGTCAGGCAATCTAATACTCGAGGATGAATTTTCTTGCGTCCATCTGCTACTATGCAGACAACGACCTGCAAGCGAGCACTTTGCATTCAAAAAATATAAAGACATCTGAGGGGCAATCATACCTTCTTCCATGCGTCTGGGCCCCAAGTCTGTGAATTCTTGCGAGAACATAGGTGCGCAATGTTGCGCATCACGCCATACATCGTCCTGCAAAATAGAACCTCGTCTTCCTATGCACATCATGATTCAGGAATTCGGTTGGGAAAACCCAACAATAGACTCACATTATACATAGTAATAACGATAAATAACTCGGTAGTACGCCCACTTTCGATTTGTCGCAAAAAGAACTTGTCTTTCTCAAAGTCATCAGGATCACAAGTAACCGCGGTGTATCGCGTTTTTGTCATTTCCGGCTCTCCGCGATACGGAAGGACAAGCTTTGGAGGTACACTGAGGTCCACGACAAGGTTGCCATTTGTAAGCTGGACACGTTTCTTCTTCAGCCTTCGGCGCATACGACCAATAGGGGCCGGCCCAAAATGACGAGTCTCGATCGGAGCTTCTGAATCAGTGATGGATGGCGTTTGTTCTCCACCATCTGCAAGTGTTTCCTGGCTTGGCACGTCCGCATACTGCGAGATATCATACTCGTCAGTGAAGTCATATGGGCCAACCTTCTCCGAATTGTTATGGGGTCTGGAGTAGCCTGTGTGATGTACAATGTTGTTCGCATCCAACCTGTAGTCTTCATCTCCGAACGGGGTTGGTGACCGTGATCTCGGGGTGACATAGTTCGTCCGAAGGTTAGTTCCAGAAGCATATGCTTCTGCGTCATATTCAAAATGGTCCACCGCCGTGTTGTATGAAATTGGGAGACTGCACTGCGAATATGACATTGGAATCGAACTAAATGCTGACCCCACCAACGTTTCGTGCGGCGCATTGGCCGGGACCTGCGATAGCGAGTGGGCGGAAGAGTATTGAATATGATGAGAATGGGGCAGTGTTTGAGAGGACGAGTAGCCGTCCACAAAGGGATCGTCGTCGTCGTCGTTTGATGACTCTGCATGGTCTTCGAGTTCAAGTGTTTCACCTGTCACAATAGTCTGGAGAGGCTGCCCCGGTTGATATCGGTCTGGGGGTGGCCTCGATTCTACAGAGCTGGAATGTTCCTCGTTTTGAGGTGCACTGTAGATTCCTTGTCAGACCATAGTTGAGATCTTGAGGAAGTTGTCATACCCATACGCTATCTCGTATGAGCTTGTGGAGTATCGGCTCAGTAATGGGTCGTCATTTTGACTAATATGCTCATTAGAAGAATGGATACGAGGGCTGAACCGGAGGTCAGAAGGAATGTAGAGAATCCTCGAGAGCCGACGCACAATTCTTCATTTATGAGTGGGTGCTGCTCCTCGTCACAAGGGTCCTCACAGTGCCCTTGATTGAGGTGGACAAAGTCTGCGGCGTTGGGGACAGGTTTTCTTCGAGCCATCGACGAAGCAAACGCTTTCGCTGAGATTTGGCGCGTCGCGTCTTGGTCACGTGCAATTTTCAGTAGTGACTCTTAGCCACTGGCTAAGCCATGTAGTCCCGACTTGCCCAATACCGCCATGTCCGAATACTGGGTTTCTCACAAACGCTACCACTGCAAATACTGTAACATCTACATTGCTGACGACAAGCCCTCACGTACCCAACATGAAAATGGTCTTCGTCACAAGGGCAATGTCGAACGTTTCGTACGCGGGCTCTACAAGGAGGGCGAGAAGCGCGTCCGGGAGAAGGAAGAAGAAAAGGGAATCATGGCGGGCGTTGCAAAAGTAAGCTTCCTATTTTCCCTATGCATGTCACATATAGTCGATGCATCTTTGATTGTGCAGAACATGTGTTCATTTGACATTTCCTAGGCGGCGGGGGCAGCTTATGCACTTGACATAGCATCTGGCCGCGCCCTTACTTCTTCCTCGTCCTCTCTAGCATCATCATCTCGCTCGGTTCCCCCTCTCCCTGCCCAACATCCCCAACCAGCAAAACCAACTAACCCATACGCAAGTTACACTACGGCAGCGCATTTGGGGTACAGGGACCCTGATTTGGATGAAGCAGAACGCAGAAAGGGGATGGGCATACCCGGGGAATGGCGTTACGTGACACCTCAAACGAAAACGAGCACGCTAGACAGAGAGCCTTGCCAGGTAGCAAAGGCCACGACAGAGGAAGAGCCAGTTGGTGAAGGCACTGAGCTTTCTACTGATTCTGTCCAAAACAAGAAACGGGTTGCTGCTGAGGCTGATGACGACGATATGCGCGCATTCAAATTGCGTAGAAAGGTTGTTGGGACGGGACTTGGAGATATCTTTGACCCACAATTCATGCCCATCAAACTGAAGGTGAAGAAGGGAGAGCTGGTAGGTAAACCTATTCGTTTTTGCAAAGTCGTCGTTGAGATAGACAATGTCTAACAGGAGACGACTGAGGAGCCGGATCACCCACCCTTTACATCAGACAAGGCGAGCGCATCAGCTGAGTCAGAACCTATCACTACGCCAAAGTGGATTAAAATGCAGTGGAAAAAGGTGGGCGCAGACGATCATTTTTCCACAACTGAAGCAGGTGCTGGCTCTGGACTACCAAAAATTAAAACAGAATCTGGCTCCCCGCTTTTGCCCACTTTTGGTGGTACCGAGGCTACCAACCCAATTGAAAGCATCAAAGCTGACCCCGCTACTGAACTAGCGATGTCTGGCACTTCGGTCATGACTGCAGACGGAATGAAAACAGAGGATTTGCCACATTCTGTACCAACCGGTCTCTTCCGGAAGCGGAAGATTCCAGCCCGACGGGGAGCGTAGATCACACATGCTCTTGCCAACTCTCATCGTAAACATCACGAAAAAGGTTGGCGAGCCACAATATATGTAGTACCTGATAGCGTACGGACATAGTCGACATAGCCACGACGACAATTTATCACTGTGCAGTGGGTACGAGACTGACCACCACGACCTGTATACGTACACTCGGTTACCATATGCACTTCGGACGGCCCATCAAGTCGGACACATCTTTGAAACACACAAAATCTCAACTTACATTTACATCACAACGATTTATACAAGTAAACTAAAGTTCTCTGAATTCAACTGTCGAAATTGGTGCAGAAATGGTGGAGATACAGAACATCACACCGATGCCGGGTGTGCCGCAGCGGAGGTTGGATATTGAGACTTGCAGTGGCAGTGTCGGATCGTCTAATATACCTGGCGTGCAGCTGATCCTTGTACTGACGAAGACATTCAACAAGTCAACGTCGTACAAGTTCAAGGATGATCTCCTCGCCATTGTGCAGGCGCTCAGACTCCCCGGTCAATAAAAAGGACACGATTGTGCCTCTGAAGGAGAAGATAATAACTCTCGTTTCAAGGGTCTATTTAGTGTCTGACAGCCGTCGTCAGTCCTGAAGGCCTGAGTCGGAGAGGGAACGATTGTCTTCCATCGAATCTTTGGTCTGCCTTGGGGAGACTAGAAGGCCTGATCATATCAGTGTACGAGGCTGCAGCACTGGCCATCACCAATACAGGCAAAGTATCCTCCTCCGGGCGCTACTGGTACTACCATTGCCACGGCACTCGGATCCCAGTACACCCGCCAAATGACAGCCACTCCCCCCAGTTTTCATTCCCAATTAATCGGGCCATTTGCTCCGGCGTCTGTTCAACGGGTCTCATCAACACTTTCCGCACCGTGCACATAATTACTTGTCCCACCCTCGCGGCAGTACTACCTAAAAGGAACGTCGATGAGCCAACTAATACCAAGAGCACCTCCATTACCTTTGTAGTCAGCAGAACAATCACGCTGATGACGACTACGACGGCACCCAAGGCTGCAACGAGAGAGGACCATGCCGCCAAGAATGATGGCGCCACCAGCGCCACCAACAGCGACCTCTCAGCCAACGATGATGACGACCATGGCTGCCACCAGCGTCACAACGATGATGGGGGCTGCAACGAATTCAAATTTCAAACGACCGGGACTGCGGCGCCACCGGTATGAGGGCTGTCAGCGGACGACGATTAACTGATA
>Ga0307518_10000528_pt1 | contig 29102 bp, 32 predicted proteins | sample 25_EM_MG_FD_203889 | JGI IMG/M metagenome (GOLD analysis project Ga0307518, IMG submission 203889) | Populus trichocarpa ectomycorrhiza microbial communities from riparian zone in the Pacific Northwest, United States - 25_EM | ecosystem: Host-associated > Plants > Roots > Unclassified | place... | reverse complement strand
CATTGGTTTGGCCAATTTCGGTCGGGCAGTATTCAGCCAGCTTGGATTCAACAGCTTCTTCCATTGCGTATCCCATTCGGGAATTGCCTAGTAGGTTTTCTTCCGCTGATCGTTGTGCTTCTGTTTTCCTCATCCCGGTTAGCATGGCTTTTTGTATCCAGTACCACCTGGCCACATCGAAACGAGGATTCCTCAGTAGGTTGTCGGGGATATAAACTGAATTGCCATCTCCCCGCTCATCGTGCTCGCTCTCGAGCACGATATGTTTATCTCCCTCGACCGGGTATATACAGAACCAAGTGGGGTCAAGGATTCCAGGCGAAAGGTGGTCATCTCCCGGGTAGCAAATCCCTGCCAATCGCTCCTCTGCACGGTGCCCTAGTGGGTCTCCGATCCAGGGGTTGTAACTTTGGGAGTCCTCAGTACTTGTGTCTCCGCCTATTTCACTCAAGGTTATGTCGCTTTCTGTCTCAGGGTCCTCGGTCATGGCCTCAGGTAAGTCATTTAAATCAGTGTTGGCATCGAGCTCATCCCCTTCTCCAGGAAGGTGTATATTATTTATGGTAAGCTCACAGCCTTGCGAGCGTTTCGATAATTCACGCTGGTTTTCGACATCCCCAAAGTCGACACCGACTCCAAAGCTTTGGATACCAGGTGGTTTATCTGACTTCGATGGAACCTTATTCCTCTCAGGGCAGTTCCGTGAAAAGTGACCTGACTTATGGCACACGAAACATAGTCCTTCAGCCTTGTGTTGTTCTTGTTCCTTGTTGCTCATTTTCGGTTTGATGGCCTTGTCAGCCTTCCGCTCGTTATGTTTGTTATTGCGGTGCTTCTCGGGCTTGGGCTGACTCGGCCCTGCCTGCTGATACTGATGTTTTGGGGACTCCTTTTGGTGTCCCTTCTTGTGTGAGCGTCCGCGCTCTTGTTTGCATTTACGATCTCCATCAGGTGTCATGGCTGTGCTTTGAACAACTGGTTGCATTTCTTTCCGCTTGTTCCTCTGCTCAGGTCCCCCTCCCATTACGGATTGTGCTATTTCGATGATCTCAGCTCCCACGACAATTGTTCGTAACGATGAAATCTCAGGGTTAAGTTTATCCCGCCAAAGGTCGTGTTGGATCTCTTTCCGCAACCCGAACCAGAGTTTATGAACCTTGGTACGTTCATCGGTTTCTCCAATCATATTCCATATTTCATTTAGTTCATACAGGTAATCACGGACGGATTTGCCGCCTTGGTAGCATGTATGTAGCTTCTTTCAAAGCTTAATTCGGAAATCAACTGGGAAACAGTAATTGAAGAGTTCACGGAAGAATGTCGACAACCTCCATCGGTATGGGTCTCCAGACACTTCTTGTACATAGAACTCATGTGCCCTTCCCTTCAGGTAATGCGATAGGATGAATGCTTGTTTCTTCGACGGGACCTCCCTGTCTTTTACATATGCAGTTCCTTCCGTTATAAAGCGGTGGAATGCCTTGGAGTCAACCGAGCCGTCATACTCTACTGGAGGTATGGGCTTTAGTTTCATTCTTCTCCTTGATTTACGTTTCTTTGAACGGGATTTCTTAGTCTTTCGGCTACCCCGTCCTCTGGGTCTGCTGTGCTTTCTTCGGCGACCCCTGTGCCCTTCTGAGTGGCTGCTGCTGCTGCCGCTCGAAGACTCTCCTGACTCGGGTGATTGGCTATCCGTTTCAGTGTAGGACTCACTCAATTCAGAGCTGCTCACCGATCGGTCAGAAGATTCAATTGAATGGGTTCGTCTTCCCCATCGCTTTTTGGATTGTCTCCGCCTACTCATACTTGACAAGTTGCTTGACGATCCATCAGATGAGTCATCCTTTCGATGGTGTGTTCGTTTATCCTTCCCCAGATGCTCAAGTGCTAGTCCGATATAACTTTTTGGGTCAACTTGTTCAACGGGCTCCATTGCCCTCGGTGTCCTGTGCCTTTTATGATGTGTCTTGTCCTGTGCAAGTGTCTTGTCAACCATTGCACAGACTGGGTCTGGGGTTTTCCTAGAGAACCTTTCCTTTTCTTTGCGACTTCCCCGAGGGTTCTGATTCTGGTTCTTTCGTTCCCTGGGTGAGATAACCTTCACATGTCCTTCTTGGGACGGATTTCCTGCATCGCCTCTCGGCGGTGTCTGTCCTACCAATTTGCCTTGGGTTACTGGTGGTGTTGTCCTGCCGGACTCGCTCCTGCTCGCAGTTTCCTGTTGGGCAAACTCGTGGGCTTCATTCCAGGATGCGATAGCAGCCCGCTGTGCCTCGATATTGGGTTCCATTTCCATTACGCAGGGATGGGGCTTGTATTCCAACTCGCTTCGAGCTAGTTGTTGTGCAGCCTTCCAAGAGGCCAATGCTTCGCGCTGCCTTTCTAGGTCAAGCTCATCTTCGCACGCGTTCAGGGTTCCCCAGTTACGTGGGTCTGGACCTTTTCCTTTCGGGTTGGACGGTCCTTTGCCTCTCGATGAGGTGCTCTTCGTTCTTGGTTTCTTGACACCTGTTATGCTGATCACGTGCTGTCTCTGGTTGATCTTGTTTCGCTGTGCTTCTGTCAGCTGTTTTATGGCCTGCTGAACGGTATGTTCCTGTTCTGGCTTCAACCGATTCTTACTCGTGTTTTCCTTTGCCATCGGACCATGATGGCCCTTTCTTTCTGGCAATTTCTGGTGGCTTTCCCTTGCTGGCAATCCATGACGACTCTTTCTCGTCACTTTGGTCCATTCCCCATGGTCATTACCGTTGGTTTCGCCTTCTTTCAGGACTGGGGTGGAGTAGACACTTGTTAGAGCGCTCCCTGGGGTACCAGGTAGGCCCTTTACGGTCAAAGTGCTGCTTTCGCGCACGGCGGTTAACTCGCCAGCTATAATAGCCTCCGAGGATCTAAGTCCATCGGTATACTCCGGCGAGGGGTTCCTCAAGCCAGTTGAGACTTCAGGCGCACGACTGGGTGCCAAGTCTTTTGCCTTTACAACGTCGCTGTACAGAGGACTCGTATCGGCGGGGGTATCTTTCCCTTTGGCCATAGCCTCGGGGCTGGATGGGGCTGACCTTGCACGCACATGGGCAGTGCGGCGCAGGTTGTATTGGGTATTAATGATTCTTTCGGACATGGTATATTGCTTACTCGAGTTTCCAGGCGGTTGATCAATCCGTAGGTCGGCGAGTGGGCATGTTTATAGAGTGTAGAGTGAGATAGAGAGTTCCCTGGGTAGGTGAAAAATATGTAACGACGAGAGAGGTAGCTAGTCTCTAACGCGGTCATACTAGAATCTTCTTCAGGCTGATACAATCACCTAGCAATGGGGACTGTGATTCAGGAAAAAGACTGGTCAACAACGACAGAGGGTATCGACTTAAATACGGTGCGGTCAAGGTACGGGTAACGAGAGTGATAGAGTAAAGATAACGGGATGGAAAGAGCTAAACGATAGACTAGAAGCACGTAACGACAGACTGGAGTGAGTCCAGAACGATAGTGTAGTAATCAACATTAGTAATCGGGACAGGGTATCCGCTGAGTAAGGACGAGATCCTTACACGTTCCAAGCTCTGCACGAGGTCTTGCGCCTTAGGCGACATCCTAATAGGGGTATTGGTGGAAAAAACCCAACCCTAACATACTTCCTATCCATCCTTCGACTGCTCTTAAACAACGTTGTAAAAATGGAATGTCAGTGAGCCAAACACATCTTCTGTACGCGGTGCTGACTTCACATAATGATATAGTCCTTTCAAGATTAGCGCCGTTCAGGGATAGTTCCAAACCGCAGAAGGGGCCTCAAATTCCGGCCAGACGAGAGGAAAAGGCCACTTATGACTTTCCTCTCACTGACTCCTTGCGAATACCCATAGATCTGGAATCGATTTATCAATACACTTCAGGGTTCTGGCTATGCAACGACAGGGAGCACCATAACGCGAGATCCGTTACATTCAATATTGCAGCCTTTTGTCGCCTCGCAGCTGAAGCGGCTGGCGCGAAAGCCGTGACGGACATGGTTAAAATCAACGAGTCTTTGAACAGGGTTTTCCTCGTTCGCTTCGACACTGGCTACGAAGCCATCGCGAAATTTCCTACTTCTCTGGCTGGGCCTCCTCATTTCGCCACTGCAAGTGAAGTCGCCACCATTGACTTCTTGCGACGTCAACTAGCCTTCCCAATCCCGCGTGTCCTTACGTGGAGTTCTCGTGCTGAGAGTACCGACGTTGGTGCTGAATTTATTCTGATGGAGAAAGCACCTGGATGTCTCCTTTCGGATATTTGGGAGGATATCCCTAGGTATGAACAAGGGATATTTGCGAAGACTCTTGGGGAGTGTGAACGCAAGCTCCTGGATCTTTCCTTCACCCACTATGGCAGCTTGTACTACAAGAACGATGTACCTGTTCCACTTCGTGCTCCGACGCTGCTCGAAGGGCTTTCCCCTGACGATGAGTTGAACTCTAAATTTTGCATTGGGCCTATCGCGCGTCGCGACTTCTGGGAAGCAGAACGGGAACATATGGATATCAACCGAGGCCCATGTAAGTTCCTTTTAAAAATATTCCCGTTCGTTTACTTCTGATGGACAATACTAGGGCAAACCGCGGAGGACTACATGAAGGCTGTTGCGTCCAGAGAACAAGAATGGATAACCCGCTTTGGTACATCCCATATCCTGGACGATCCGAATCGAATGCTCCCTGGCCAGGGCAACCACCAAGACCACATCAGTTGGCTGTCTGTGTACACCACCCTCGTACCCACCCTCGTACCCCCTCTCCAAGAACAGAAAAGACCGGTTTTGTGGCATCCTGACTTACATGCTTCGAATATCTTCATCCGACCCTCGGAAGAGGGAAAGATCTCACCGACCATTCCCATCTCGCTTTCGTCAATTATTGACTGGCAAGGAGCCTGGATAGGACCAGCCTTCTTGCAGCTGAACGTGCCACAGTTGTATCGCATGGATGGTGTCCCTCCTGGTAGACAGTTACCTGTCCTCCCCGACGATTTTGATTCTCTTAGCGACAGCGAAAAGGAAGAAGTAGAGAGAATACACAAACGACGCATCCACCACAAGTTATTCGAAGCCGTTGCGTTCCCCCACACGATCTTCGATATGCAGGCTCGTGGGGAGCGAGTTTATCTCGAAGACTTGGCCCAGACAACATGGAAGTATGGTCTGATACCGTTTCGGTACGTGCATGATGATACATGGGCCTTTTACTGTTGGACCTCATGTCGACCACCCAGGATGGCATTGTTCCGTGTCTTTCAACACTTGCAGGAGATTGTGCCCGGGGAAACGTCTCCAGTCCAGTACTCTCCAGTCGAAATGGAAGATCTCGAATCATACCATGCGATGTGGCTACGACATCACGAACTATTGGAGCAATTGGACCGTGAATTTAATCTCGGAGAGTTTGGATACGTCAGAGGTGACCGCAGAAACTTTGAAAAGGTTCGGGTGGCGCTAGAGAAGAAGAAATCGGAATACATTGAGCAAGGGAAAGACGACGAGGCCAGGAAGATAAGGTCTCTTCTGTGGCCGTATCGAGATACTCTGCGTGACCGTGATGTGATTCCTCCGATGATCCTGGCAACTACTTCGACGTCTGTTGAACTCACATGTGCAACTAGAGAATCCATAGCCACGTCGTGACATCATTGATAGCAGATGTACTCTTTGAAGTTCCTAATTTAAGGAATGATTGGCTCCAAAGTTGTTCTTATTGTGAAGCACTGCGACTATTGGAGTATGTCTGCGATGAGATGGGCCTGACCGTGCCAGTGCAGATCGTCCAAGATACGGAGAATACGGTAGAATATCAAGCGCAACACGATGCGTCAGGGAAAATGGTTCCGACGAGCCAGGAGGGAGGTAACATAACGAATGAGTAGTGTAAGACTGGTTTGTTTGAATTGCTGATTGATCTCTCCGACCTCTGGTCGCGTTGTTGATCTTAGTTTTCCGGTCACATCAGGAACTTCTGTTTTCTTTCAACTATCCCAGAGACAATTTTCCATGCTTCGGAATATATACGTCTTTCAATTAAGGTCAGTGACGTCGGCTCCACCGACGTGTTTTGACAATGAAACAATCGTGTTGAAGGGCATTTCAAACAATGGTACAGATTCTGCTGGGGAGGGACTCCAGCCCTCGTTAACATTGGGAATACATAGCGATAGAGCGGAAGTCAGCCTTCCCGTGCAGATCAAACTTAGACTCAGTCAGGCTTTACTATGTGCGTATGCTAACCGCCGTTACGTTCGAATTCGAGACAGAATGCCATTGCGCTCATAGGCACACTTTGTGACACAAAGACGCTTTGTTTCTTTCTGCCATTAGCTCGGCCGCTTCGCTTTCGTCGGCGGTACGAACACAAAGTGGCAGAAAATGTCAGGTACTATAGGCGAGTCCACTGCTCCTTTTGTTCTTTGAGATGTCCGGTATTTCCGCTTTGTGTCCCGTTGCTTTGAACATTCCACACCCACCGATTGAAAGATGCACAGACATTGAGTGAACAAACCACAAGGGTTGGCAAGTATAAAACGCCTTGTCGTTCGGGAATGACCATCACCCCACACTCTTTGCAAGTCTCCAGAGCAGCGCTCTTCTAGTATTTTTTTTATTCTCATAGATTCATAACGCAATGGCATACATTAACCCCAACTGCTTAATGCTTGATCCCAGCGGGCCTGGGTCCACACATGTAAGTATTTTCCTCCCTTCCCTTCGTCTGTACTATCAACTAAGGTTCCCTGCGCATTACTCTCGCAGCACTACTCCGTTGTTTCTAACCCTCCCCCGCATCCTTCTTCTATGCATACAGCAATGCCAGACCGCTGGGTGCTTCCAGACCGTCGAAGCGCTGTGCGACTTCCGCGTCCGCGCCAGCTAAGCCCGCCTCAAGAGTCTTTCCCGCCCATTACATTCAGCGTCAAGGGATGGCCAGGTGTGCGGGTCGAAGATGTGCTGAATCACGCCGTCGTGGTTGATTGTCCGTATGACATGCCGATGGCGCATCTCGGCTGGCGATCGACTGTTGTTAACCTCGAGGTCAGTTCATATGTGCTAGACATATTTCTTGCGCATGCTGATAGATATGGGACATTTGTTAGTGGCCTGGTTACGATCGGCGCAATTTCCAGGACCCCCAAAATGCCAGGATCGAGGTTGTGGATGGTAATGGCCCGATGAATCGTCAAAAACTCGCTGAAGAAGTTTGTGGGACCCTCAGCAACTATTGGGTGTCTGCGAAGGTGCGTAAAGTTGGCTTCATCGTGCTTGTATCTTATGTAATTTGCTGCAGAACCACCAACCTCTCCCAGGCAACGAGAGATGGGCACTCGGTGACAAGAAAATCCATCCTCACAATGTAGTTCTGCTCTCTATCCATTATTATAGGAACCAGTGGATCCCGGAATTCTACATCTTCGAATAAGATCGCACTTTGGGCTGCCTCGACGTCCGGTCATTGTGTTTTTTTTCTCGTGTCAATCTGATCTCCATTCATTTTCACCATACATATAACTAGCATACCATCTGTAATTTATGTGCTCATTACTGCATATCCATTAGAACTAACCTTCCCGCACTGTCGTTTTACTAGTTGTTGTGTCAGTATAATTCACATAAATGTTTAATAACCCCTGTCATTTTCCAGTATGCGTGCGAACTTTCCACAATAACTCCGATCCCACATACCACTGCAATCTGCCTAGTGTTGCCGCCGAGGTGAACTGAGGCGGACCGAAGTGGCAGTTCGTGCCACTTCGAATCGTCGAACTTGAAGCGCAGATTATACCAGCAGAGGTGCAGATGAGTTTTATAGCTACCGACAGTTGTGCTTTGACGCGGACGGCGTACCGCCAGCAAGCTTGGCCCAAGGTCCTAGCACACTATCCGGTTATCCGGTGGTTCAACAATGTATCAGGTGCGTCCCCCTTTGTGCCTCTTTAATTGGCTATTTCTTTTGTAGCCTGTTTCGTATATTGATGACACGCAGGTAAATTTCTCCAATCGTCAGGCTCAAAGGATATTCGAGCAAGTCAATGTGGTCCACAGGCCTTCCGCTTTGAGCCTCTGCATGCAATTGCTTTGACGTAGTGCCACAGTGTGGAATTCCCGTCACTTTTGTTCGTGTGCTATAAAACTTGAGAGTCTACGCAGATGGCAGTCAGCACTTCGAACATACCAGACTCAGTTCTCTTCGCAAGAGGTCATATTAGCGACCATGCCATCTGTCAGCAACCCCAACAATTTGATGCGTAATCCTATGGGTGCGGGGACGTCATCTGTAAGTCTTCTCCATACACACTCCCCCAACCTGTTGTTTATATCCCTGTACCAGCATTACTCCGTTGCATCGAACCCACCTCAGCACCCGGCCACGTTGCCCTCGGATATGCCAAAGAAATGGGTACTGCCAGATCATCGGCGGCTGGTACGAGTCCCACGTAGGCTCAGTTACGAGCCTTTGCAGGCACGCTACCCTCCTGTCACATTCAGTACGAATGGCTGGCCAGGCGTGCGCGTTAGGGATGTGCTGAACAATACGGTTATGGTGGACGCACCGTATGACATGCCATTCCTGCCGTATGGATGGCGCATGACTAGAGTTTCACTTGAGGTGGGGTTGTCTCTATGTGTGCCTCTCCGCAAGTACTGAAATACGATGTACGCAGTGGCCAGGGTATCCTCATCGACCCGATCTGCAGAAAGAGCGGGTCAACACTGTGTCGCCGAGTCAGCAGCCTATCACCCGTCAGATACTAGCACAGTGCATTTGCAGCATCTTGCAAAACTTTTGTCAGTCCATCAAGGTGGGCACCTTTCAACTTCGTTTGCTTCTCGGGGAGTTGACTGCTCTCAGCGACTCGGCGTAACCCCTACCTATGGAACTTGGGCAATCAAGGATGATCACATCCATTTGACCGATATTTTTCTGCTCTCAATCCATTATCATCAAGACCAGTGGGTCCCAGAATTCTACGTCTTCGAATGACCTGCAGTCGCCAGAGGAAGACGGAAGACATGTCTCATAGTGGGTAGATGTATTCATACTCAAAGTTGACTCCAGCACGATATTCCCTCCATAGTATTATATGTATTTACGTCTCTCTTTCTTGCCTATTCACTATTTAGTATTCTGTGTCACCAAGCACTTGTGAACCATACTCGGGCCGAAACAGGAAGGATCGTCGTCATCCATAAATCGACCACCCCGTGTCCAAAAGGGGTGTCCTCGTGTACGGACGCAATATGGAGAAGATGGCGCTGTGGGGAAGGGTTCTCTCTCACAATTTAGTGCTGGCCAACAGCTCGCTCACGCATAGGTGTACGTTCTTCAGCATTACGTCGAGGTCAGTAGCGTGCTAACGCCTGCATCGGACAACCCAGAACCATTGCAAACCTCCAAGAATGGGAAACGTTGCATCCGTTGCGACCCGTATCGCCGTGGTTGCCCAAGGCGTCATCCACATTATGCGCTACATCAGGCAGTCCCGCATGCGCGAAAACTCGACGCTGCGCAACATCAATTACGCCAGAAATGGACAAGAATACATGCAAAGAGTCATGCAGGCAGCGCGCCAGGAGGTGGAGACTGCGCGCCAAGACGCAAATCAGGCTCGGATGCAAGCAGCAGCGGCTCTCCGCCAAGCGGAGGAAGCTAGGCGCCAGGCAGAGGAGGCTATCATCGCAGTGGAACAAGCCCGTCGACAGGCTGGGTTAGCACCTGGCACCTGCAGTACCAACCATCGTGCGGATCGAGCGTTTTGGGTCCAGCGGGCAAGGCGAGGGCAAATTGAGCTGTCCGAGTTCGACACGGAATACGAAACAGCACCCAGCGTTGGAACTCCTGAGGAAAGATCATTAGCTGCAATCGAGGAGGGCATAGAGAGGGCCGAACGTGAAGCCGAGGCAGCCAGACAAGTCGCCAGGGAAGAGACAAAAAGGGCGAGAAATGCCCAGGAAGCTGCAGAGCGGATCGCCAGAGAAGCAAAAGAGAAGGTGGAAGCTGCAAAGCAGACTCAGAAGGAGGCGGAAGAGTGCCTCAAGAAAGGCATACAGCCCATCGTTCTACCTAGTGCCCAAGAAGTTTCTGCTGCAAGAGAGAGGGTGCAGTACCAGGATGGGCTTTTTCATTTTGCGGTAGCAGGAGTCTCTGGGAGTGGGAAATCATCCTTGATCAATGCCTTCCGCGGCTTGCACAACAAAGACGCGGGTGCAGCGCGGACTGGCATCGTTGAAACCACGTCGACGATCGATCGATATCCTGACCCAAACCCCAGGAACCCCTTTGTGTGGTACGACATTCCAGGAGCGGGCACACTCCAACAATCCGATTGGTTGTACTTCAACAGTCAAGGACTTTTTGTCTTTGACTGCATTATCGTTCTCTTCGACGCCCGCTTTACCACAACGGATATCGCCATCTTAACAAATTGCAGGCGATTCCAGATACCTACCTACATCGTGCGATCGAAAGCAGATGCACACATCCGGAATATCATGCGCGACCTGGGTTACGAAAGTGAAAGTGATGATCGAGCGCGGCGCACGGAACTGTACACCGCTGCCAGGGAGCAATACATTGCAGAGACCAGGGCAACCGTTCAACGAAACCTAAAAGACGCTGGCCTAACCGACCAGAGGGTTTACATCGTCTGTAACACTACCGTGTTATCCACGGTCAAGAACCTCACTCTCTCTCCGAAGACAGTTGACGAACTGGATTTGATGAGGGACTTACTGGAAGAAGCCCATTCTCGTCGCTGTGTGCCGCAGCGCAAGTTGTAGTAGGACTATGCGCTGAATCTGTAGCTCTGTTTAGTCTGACTCGTCTGAATATCAAATTACTAAGTGGTGCATTACTCCAGAGTGAAATATAGGTAACTTCTATGACATGGACCTTCAAGCGTGCGCCAATGAAAGGGAGAGAGAAAACCCAAGTATCATGCGCCATCCGGTAGTTCACCGAGTCTATACATACTTGCCGAACAGGGGTATCAACGACTGCGCAAGGGTATAGCTGAAGACCAGCTTCGGACCAACCGCAAGGAGCTGTGTTTGATGTATGAGTTTTCTCGATAAAAAAGAGTGACGGCCTTATACTAACTTTAGGCGTCAATCCCTTGAAAAAGGCCGAAGCACCCTCATTGCGGATCAAGTCTTTTACCACTCTTATACCAGGCACCTTTTGTTCGAAATTTGCATTTTGGATACGAGTTTTGACTGTGTCCAGCGGTGCAGCAACGGTAATGGATGCAACGGCACCAGCGATGGATGCAATAAAGTTTTGGGTCCAGGTTGCCTTGGAATAATCCGAGACGCCCAAGACGTAGTCTTTTGTAACTGCCGATGCACCAAAGAGCTGGGTCATGTAATGTCAGATCAATTCTACGCTCGATAAATCAGACAATTACAGCAAAAGAGCCCGGTGCGTTGCGAGCCATAGTCCAGCCCCATCCACGGTACAATGTTGTCCCTTCTTCCAAGAAGATGCGGACAACTCCTCGTCCACGGAATGCCTCGGGATTGACTTGCCTCTTAATCTTAAGCACGTCCAACGGCAGAAGGACCTTCATGGGCTTATAAACCAAAGAAGGGCTCCAAAATGATGGATAAACGCACCACTTCTCCGATGCCAGTCAGGCTACATCCACCAATGTGATAAGAATAACAAACTACAAATGGGAAAAAAGGGGCTTACCTTCCAGCAGTTGCCTGGATCATCATTTTGCCCTTACGCTCGCCAAATAAACGCGTGAACTTGTCCTTGTAGTTTCGTGAAATGACATCGTTGAACCATGGCTGACCACCAAATTTATATATCCGTTGCGAAATTTTGTAACCTGCCGCATATCCAAGTCCAGGAAACAGTGATAAGAACTTGCGTCCAAGCGGTGCATTGGCATAGACTCTGAAAATGATGGGGGAAAACGTGGTCATTGACACCTAGGATGGGGGTCAGCAGACGGCACACCACAAAACGTAAATGAGGACCTTGGACTTGTTGCTCATGAGCCGTTTTGCAATCGTGTCAACCGGATGGAAGACCAGGAGCTCAGCAATTCCTACAGGTTTTCAGTCAAGAAACCAACACCAGAGTGACAGCGTACCAGATGCACCAGACCCAAGCACTCGCGCTGTGCCAGATTCTTTTCCATTTCCGGTATGCGATGGAGCCATGGCAGGGAGGGAAATTTGATGTTGACTAGCAAAGGAGGAGGAGGAGGATGTCGTTTGGCTCAATACTAATCAGAATGTACCACCAAACGGCAAAAATTATAGAGGTTATGTAATCATGATAACAGAAAAGGAAATCCAGGTCAATCTCACTTCGGATGTTGTACTGTTCGTTGTCTAACTTGAACTTGCTTGTCAGACCTCAAGCTGAAAAGAAGGTTGTGATCACTCATTTTTCGATGCATGCCAAGTATCCTGACACAGTACCTTACCTCCAGTTGCGCGAGATCTCAACAATATCTGAGGGGGGTTAGTAATAAGTATCGCATGCCTTTCGCTGCTGAGACGAAGGGAATAAAGTTGCAATACAACGCCACGCATGAAACTGGAAATGTTGGTCACAGGTACTTCATCATGGGCCACAATATTCTCTGATGGTTAAGGCTTCCCGAGCTTTTATGGAGAAAAAAGCCGTATGCACTTCCCCCGTGTTGGACATTGGACGTCTTATTTGTATGTAGCGTCACGGTGCGATGCAGTTCTGATGTGCACATGAAAAGAACGCTTATCGCCCATTTTGACCTACGATTCCCCGTTCTAGAATTCGCATGGCTTATTCGTAGACCTCCTCCACTGCTTGAATACTGGCATCCGCGCCAAATGACCACTGGCGCCTTCACCTAACCGCGTCACGCCACACCCAACATCCCGACCTAAACTTCGCGTTCGAGTTACAACGACACCGGGCCGCGCTTCACTCAGCCTCTTCTCTGTAGCGGACCGCTCATGTTTCGCGCTATGACCTCTCCCCCATTTCAAGCCCACACACAAGGGAAATCTATGACCGGCTCATCGAACGCCGCACGGGTCACGCTTTATGGGAGTTTCCATAGGACCCATCTCCTGTCCGCGTGGTCCCAACATCCAAACCCGATCAACACATACTTACTTGAATGTCCAATACACGCCGACGCCCGCCAACACCTGCTCAATGAATCACAGGGACTTGTTCTGGCTGATATTCTAGGCTCTGAAGAAGGAATTGAGGCTCTGGTGGAATTCCTGAAAGACTCTCCCGCCTTTAAAAATTCACACCACCAGACCACCATGCCCCATACTGTTCTTACCATGTATATGCACCTTTCATGTTATGTTCTCTCTTCTCGTTCTTTTTCCACCCGCATATATTACCAGTCTACATAACACCCCTTGACAATATACGCACAACCACATACAAGTACTATTCAGATACACAACTACAGGCATATGTAGTCTTCTTCTAGATAGTTTTTACTCGCCCTCGGGTGACCGCGTCTTAACGCCAGCTTACACTGTTTCTCGTGGTATACTACAAATGAAGACCTCTCTCCACTGATGCCTCGCTGTCACTGTGGTTTCATCGGTATTTAATGTATGCTAAATTTCTTAGTTTTTCTTTTTCTTTTACTTCCTGGCGAATAACCATTCAAAGGATTCCGTTGCAGTGTCCTGATAAGCTCGGGGTAGTGAGCATGACGTAACGGCAGTGAATACTGGTACTATGGTAGTCCTTTGCGACTGAAGAAACCACCCCTCTGTTGACCTTGGATCTACCATCCATTTTTATTCTAGTGAGCGAATATTTGTCTCCTATTATGCCGTGTTTTTATTATATTCGACGCAAAGCGATGATTAGGAGCAATATGCCTTTCAATGCCCCCTCGATCAATAAGACGAAAATGGGGGATCAATGTGTTTCCACGACAAGTCACCGAATACAACATAATATCTGTGGCATTTTCACCAAGTGCATAGTGCTCCCATCCAGGTTTTATTTTGGTTTTCTGGGGAGGTGAGATAAGACCGAAAGTACAGAAATGAAACGAAGGTGTGCATACATATGCAATTTTTTGGAATCGGGAAATGTGCCCGCATATTTCCCTGGCAAGCTCTTGTCGAGTGAAAGGTTCATCATCTAATATAACGATTCTAGCCCGTCGGGAAGTATCAGCCGCGCGGGAAAAATATCCTGGCCACTGTCTGCATGTTACTACCACGTCCGAAAGCAACTGGTCATAAATGAACACACTTGCCTGGAGCATCAGGGAACCCCCAGCTGTGAGCTCGGGCAGGACATCGTCGTGCGACCGATCGATGAGTGTGCAACCCTGAAGGATGTCTCTTGATTGAACGCCCACCGAGCCACCGACGCTAAACGTAATCGCGTTTGGATCTCTTCCTGGAGACTCAGGGCGCGATGGACGAGACGGTGACTGGTAAGAGGACATCACGGGTTCAACACGTCCTTCAAACGATAGTATGATCCCACCTTAAATAATGCGCCTAATACTAGCCACATGGATCTATCGATTTGGAGGGTTGGAGGGGTGACAGTTTGGAACCTTTAGAGAGGAGAAGGTTGGCGTTTGTGGAGGGCCGCGTACGATCTGACTATTACGTAACTGGAGTTGAAAATATACAGCTTCCTGTACGTGCATGCTGGAGACTGGAGGGCCTCCAGTGGTAACGTATTAAAGAAGGACGGAGAGTTTGGGATTTACATGGCTTTCGAATGAAACCTGCAGCAATGCTTGACCAGCGACTATGGGCAACCAGGAACTTCCTGTGGTTGGCCGCCAATCCTCCGAGTCGGGGAGGGCGAGTAGTAGCTTTGGAGAGGCGTTGGCAACGTTAAATGGATCTTGTACGGAGAGAACGTCACGAACTCTATACTCTGGAGACTGACTGATTGCGGCAAGTAGGATTGGTTACGGGGGTAGCTAACGGGTGTGCGTATCCGTTTTGGAGTCCCAGAAGGTCCCAGACAAGTACCGTTACCCATACCGAGGCCACGGGTTTGCAGCGGGTATGTGGGTATGTACTAACAGCAGACAAGGACTTAAAATGTATTCAAGTTTCTAGCATGCTCCAAAATGTAGCCATGTGGCAACGCGAAAAAATCGTTGGGCCAAGGTAGCTGTGGAGGAGAGGTCGAACATTGATGTACGATGAAGAAGCAGCCAAAGGCAGAATAATTAGCCTAAATTTTCCTACTTTGGAGACACTGGAGTTGGCCGCACACAGCAGATAAGTTCATCGATCGACGGAGCTCGGTTGGAAATCCTGCTGGTAAGTAATGGTAATAGGTCCAGGGTTCCCATCGATGAGGTATCTATAGTACTGGAAGTCAAGTAATTCACAATTTTACAAATGACGTCCGCAAAAAGAAAAAGATACTCTTTACAGGGTTAGTCCTAATTCTACACCTCATATCCACCAACAGTTTCGAGTTCGCAATATCAGAGTGGCCTTCTGGCAACCTATGAAGGAACCTGGTAAGTACGCATGACACCAGACAGATCGAACACAGAGGAAGTCTCAGAAATCTCGAGTAGGGTCATCCCTGCCTCCAGCAGGTCGTATTCATTAAATCAGTGTAATTTTTTGTTTTAAAATCATCGACTGGGGGAAAGGGGGTTCGAGCTCACCTAGACAAACGGCAAAGTGGTGAGGGTGTTGGTAGAAATTTAAAAAAGTGTGGCGGAGATTCAATATTCAACTTTAAATTTCTCGTGCGGACTTCTGCGGAGATAGAGAGAGAACTTCTTTAACTATGTAACAAACAGTAGAGACCGTTAAGACATGGTTGCCTGATGGCAGACATGTTAATGTGACGTACATCAAATCCAAGTGGCACCGAATAGTGTGCGTAGCAGCAAGGGGGTGTGTGGCATTGAGAGGGGCTACGGACTTCTGCGGATATTCAAAGTTTCAAAGTCCGTATTTATAGTTGGATCCACCTCAGAGTGGTTACTAGGAACATGAAGCATAGGTTGTAGCGGCCACAGGTATCTTACTAGATCTTGGTGTACAGTACTAATATACTAATGACATTTACTACGCCATAGAGTCAAAATCCCATTAAGGAATTAGCGCCTTCCTCGCATGTTGTTGAAGACCGGTTGTGTAATTCCCTGGAGGTTTGCCTCTGGCTCTAGATGTATGTAGTCAAGGGGGAGGAGTCACGAGACGTCCTGCAAGTAAGTTACGCTCACGTTCAATTACCAGATGCGGCGGATATGGTGGGGTACTGATCCTATGGGGTATCCAAGAATCAGCCAACCATAACGAGGAAGGCAACGACGCAGGAGCAAGATGGGAAAGGAAAATGACCTTGAATCAGGACTGGAAGTCTTAGATCCTTTCACATCGTAAGAACTGCCGAATCTGGGTCACGATGCATTATGATACATGCTGCGTTATCATGACCTTCCCACGGCGAGACTCCGAGTGAACCGAAGGTTAGGTGCCCGATCGATCGTCGTAGGCCTGCAGTTAGACAACGGGCCTCCAGTTGCTGTAAAAGCAGGAGGAAAGCTGAGATCCTCAGGGCAATTACGTATTAAATATTGGACACACCATGGAGGTTGAGTCGAACGGCATGAACGGAACTTCGAGCAAAGCAATCGACATCACCAACGACACGCGCCAACAACGTGCCCAGCGACTCCCATAGCTTCGGTGAAAAGCTGTCAAGGTCAGTAACTTGCGTGTTGCACCGCAATTAGGCACACATGTACATGTCGGAACCACAGTGTACGTACAACTGGTAGAAAACCGACAAGTGGCAACTCAAAAAAGCTTGTGATGTCTCGTCACATTTGCTGACCGCTGTTGGGCTGAAATTCGAACACCTTGGATTCGTCAGTTATAAGAAGAGTCAAATTTTTCATGCTGATTACTCACAAGGCACGTGTAAATCACACTGTTCACGCATTCCATCAATGCGACCAATCTAGTGATAAGTTGGGTACTCTTTGGCGACCTCGTGTTTGGAGCATTCCAAGGCCACACGGTGGCTGCAAAACCCTTCCACATCAAGGTGACGAATAAAGGCAGCACTGACCCTCGCCTCACTTGCGGGATCTCTCTTTGAAGAATCTGCATTCGGGATGTCCAAGAGAGACGGAAACAGCGGTGAGCTGATTTGATAGGTCGGGTCAGCTTGCGCTGATGTCTCATTGATAAAATGGAAGACTCGTCATACGATATTGTTCCTGCCGCAAAACATCTACGACGACATCCCCGCGCACCTACCACCGTACAGGTCGTTGCGGACGACTTTGACGCCATCACACAAGATGTGGATTGCGAGACTGCGGGTACAGAACTGTATCCCTTTGATGGTGTGACCGAAGTTCGGACCTTGAGGGAATGTCGAGGAGGACTAGAGGAGGAATCAGAACAACGATTCAGCGGCGTATATGGCGAATGGGCAGAAAAACGTGAAGTCGAGTATCGGCAGGTACCGTCGGGCACAGAGTATGGGAGGTATATGGATGAGGTGTCGAGACGTCTTCAAGAGATGGCTGCCGACCGAAGCTCTCATGGGCCGAGCACCGGAACTAGGTTACGCAGGGACCAGGATCCAACGCCAACGAAACAATCAGGAGCAGGGGAACCGTGCGGGAGAGTGTATATGTGGCGGGAGGAAGTTGCACGCAATGGAGGTGGTCCGAGTGAATTTGGAGAGTCAACAGCACAGGGGAGTAGCCCAGGACGACGTAGCTGCAGCAGGGGGTACAGCACAGAGACGGGGACCCTAAAGCCCAGGGAGATCCAGGTAAGCAGAAAGACGTCCTAATCTTGTTTTTATTTTATTTTATTTACCTTGAGCATGGTGCAGAACATCAAGACAACACGTCGACGAAGCCAGTCAAATACATCACAATCGTACCGGTCTGAGAGAGTATACACTTCCTCGGAATTGAACCAAATTCACCCGCCAATGGGTCCACAACCGATGGGCACAAAGCGTGAAAGGCGGATCAAATCCCCTAGTCCGACGCGATCAGAGAGGATATATACCATGGCAGAAATCAGTGCACTTGCGGCTCAGAAGAGCTCTCCTCCGCGTCGAAGCGCACAGACGGGATACGGAAATTACGATGCCAACAAAAGAGTAAGCAGTACTTCACCTACCCGGAACAGAGCCGACCCCAGGAGGAGCCCGACGGTTGTGGCGAGGACCCGATCTACTTCAACGACATCTGTTGAGATAGTTCTCGCGTCCTGCCAGCCATCGCTGCTCCACATCGCGCCGGTACTTTACAGTCTGGGAATCAAGCAGGGTGAGCATCTTCGTGCGTTGGCGAGACTGAGGGAGGAAACCCGAGATCGTGAGATGAAAGAAGAGATGCTGAGGAAGGGAGTCACGGTGCTGGAGTGGGCGATCTTGATGGACAAACTCCAGGGATTCTAGGAACGCAGCCTGGTCTCCAACTACGACGACGAACGACGATATCCAAACAAGTGTACATAACGCGACTGACATCTGTATTCTACTACTTACCTGCAGTATGTACAACAAAGTGGTATGTAGGATTATGATACTACATACAAGTGCAATAAGTAACCGTTGTGGTTTGTAAGTATGTATGTACTACCAATCGCGCAAATGGTGATTCGACTCACGCTGCTGCCCAGACCCTAATCTCAGAGTCCGCCCACCTTGGGTCCTTAGATGCGAAAATGTCATCAAAGGCAAACTACACACAAAAGACGCTATGTCACAATGCTGGCTCAATAAGATTAACCAGCGCCTATCTTTAGACAGATACATCACTGTGAAGTGAAGTAGAAACTAAGACCTCGCAAACAAACCTGGCAATCACACCTATTACACCAGACTCCAATCCTTGAGCAAGACTGGGTCACGAACCCAGAGGTTTTGGTGGGTATAGTCCCCAATAGACGATTCAGCCCCACACACCCCGCGTAACACGGGCAATGCCTAAGATCTTCGGACCGAAACCCAGCGGGTCTTCATTATGTAGAGCTAGATTTGGCAGTAACTTCACTTGTCCAAAAGAAACTCACGCAGCTAACCGCGCACCCAACGAACGATCTGCGCCTCCACACAGCAGCTCATCGTGCTTGTCGCACATCTTACCCATCTTCGAGTTTGGGCTTGCCAAGTTAGTAGTCGTGCTCTAATGTCACACGTGAGGAATGCTCCGTATGTACATATATTCCACCTACTTTCGCATCACTCTCGATCCTTTGTGGACTCTCTCCAACTTTCAACACTCTACGGGACCAATGATGGATGCAACTGGACAAGCTGGTAGAACTTGTTCAACTGTGGCATTTGACGCGGGATTGCTGGTTACAGACGACTCACCCATTTCCAAGCCACAAGGTCAGGGGAAACGCACCACGGTGTATATCCAGGATGACTGTCTCAAGCACCGCTACATACGCACAAAGGATTTTTCGGGAGTCGTTGAACGTCCTGAGCGCCTTCGCGCAGTAAAAATAGGTCTTTCCGCGGCCATTGCTCGTGCCGAAGAAGCCTTCTCAAATTCAAACACTGCGACCAAGGGAGTGACTAAACCCAAAGATGCCGGTGAACGCGATCCGTCGTTGGAGGCAGACATGCTGGCAGTTACTCTGGAACGCATGCAAATTGGACGCACACAAGAGGTTGTCATACCCGAGTTACAATCTTCGGTCTCTCTCACGCGTTCCAAAGCAACAGTCGACTTGCTGAACCATCCCGCTGTGAAATATGTCCACGGAGACATCGATGGCGATGTCTATCTTGAAAACCTTATTGCTTGGGCACGAGACAGTCGAGATAATATTGCAAAGAAGGGGATTGAATTTCCCCCGGAGATACCTCTGAACCCTGCGGATGTGTATCGTACGTGGCATTGTTATCAACAAAGCTTCATCGCCACACCCATGAGTATATATTAATATAGTCTGTCCAACGTCCATCGATGCGATTCAAGGGGCTATCGGTGCTGTATGCGAAGCAATTGATACGGTACTCGCTACTGGCACATATTCATCCTCAGACGGCCCCAGTGATCATTGCGAACGGGCGTTTGTGGCCATCAGGCCTCCAGGTCATCACTGTGGAGAGGATACACCATGTGGTTTCTGTTTTGTTAACAATGTGGTGATTGGGACTGCACATGGTACGGACAGGGCAATGGACGTTTGTAATAAGCGCTCAACATTTTCCAGCACACCTGAAGCACGGTATTAAGCGTGTCGTTATACTTGATATTGATTTGCATCATGGTTAGTTGTTGGTGACTCTCTATATCGTTTCGCTCGTCATCCCCACAGGAAATGGTACACAATCTCTTATCTGGCAGATAAACGAGGAGACATATCGCCAAACACTGGAGCATGCTTATGCCAAAAATGATGCAGCACCTGGCCTCCAAGTGTATTACGGATCTCTTCACGATATTCTTTCCTTCCCATGTGAGGTGAGATACGAATTTGCTCCAGGTCACCCACAATGAACACAAGATAGGAGGGGAAACCTAATTTGGTTCAAGCTGCATCAACTTCCATCCATGGGGCCCATGGCCAACATATTGAAAACATTCATCTCCAGCAGTATGAGTCGAACGAGCATTTTTGGGGCGAAATTTACCCCAAATACCTCAATCTCATTCACCGTGCGCGAGATTTTCTCGACAGTACTGGAGGACCGGGAGACGATATCCTCTTTTTCGTCAGGTTTGTCTGTACTGCAAACGTTGGTATGAATATCTTTTTGCTGATTTCGTGACTTAAATAGCTGTGGCTTTGATGCCGGCGAGCATGAATATTCATACATGTCCCGACATAACCGTAAAGTGCCCACTTCCTTTTACCATCGATTTACTCGTGATGCATGCGCCATGGCTGACCAATATGCGCGAGGCCGTCTCGTGAGTGTATTGGAAGGGGGGTATAGTGATAGGGCACTTATAGGTGGTGCTATGGCCCACCTATGTGGGTTGGTAGACCTGGAGATAGGTGAAGGAGATTGGGTGAATGAGGAATGGTGGAATGTGGAAAACTTGATTAAGGTCAGATCACCTTCTGCAGCCCGCCTCATGAAGATAACTGATTCTGTAAATAGCTCGAGGAAGTTACCAAAGCCCGAAAGGGTCCTCGTTCATCTCAGGCCTCCACTCTGGATGCCTGGGTACACCGTACTTCGGAGATTCTGGTTACTCTGGAACCGAACCCTTCTTCCTCTAAAGGCTCCCATAGTTATTGTGTACCGCCTAGCTCGAGGACACTCCGTGGAAAAAAGAAGGGTGCTGATTGCTCCCCGAATGACAGCCAAAGCACCACCCGGGCCAGATCGATGGACGCCTCTGCAGGGGAGAGGGATGTGAAGGACACATCGCCTCCAGTATCCGAAACGGAGACCTTGGGCTTTCCATTTTCAGATAACCAGCAAGGTCGTCCGAAGCAAGGTACTGAGCCAGGTTCTTCGGCCAGCACTGGCAAGAAACTACCTCGGGTTATTCTTCACGTCCGGCCACCTGCCGAAAGGGGTTAACTTTCTTGAGATTCACTGAAACCCTTTCATCTCCCAGCCCCGTAAATATCCACCCCCCAATGTCTGCTTCTTCTTTGTTCGTGTGTTTGTATGACCTTAGTTTCATTCGTAGCGCTGTCCTCTCCCAGCTTGCCTCTGTTCCGACATTCCGACACCTTGTGGCTATACAGATACCGTTCTCATGACACTCAATACAGTTTATCGTTTACATTCCTACTGCCAATATCGACAGGTTCCGAAGAAATACGTGAGTCAAAATAAGACCTACATCAACTAAGGACAGTTGCTACTAGCTCTAAGATCTCCTTTGTGCCCTTCCCCACGTTCTTGTCGTCTTTGGCTATGGATTGCCACACAGATCCATGATGGGGTTCTGCAGCTATGCATTGTTTAATCACCTCGGCAACATGTTCCTAGGACAATCAGACACATCCATACCACAAATAAATGAACAAAGCTCACCGGCGACCCATGCTGTTTCTCGAACTTCAGCCACCATCCCCAATGGTCACCAAGATCCTTGTCCTGTCCTGTTGCGACGGAACGAGCGAACCATTGACGTGCCTTTTCAATCTTACGCTCAGCCCAAAAGAGGCGACCCACAGTGCAAGTCACCAGTGCACTATCCTTCGACTTCTTTAACGCGTCGACGGAACGCGACTTCCGAGCAGGGCGTGGTTCTGCCCAGATAGCAAGAGACCACAAGTGGCCAGAAGTAGGACACTCTTGCAATCCTCGCGCGAGCGTTGTCTTCGCTTGTGCAGCACCACCTGCACGTTCTTCAACACCGACAGATTCAGCCCAAAGAGTCTCGTTGGCAGGGTTGAGCAGCCGTGCCTTTTCCAGGAGCGCCCGTGCTTTAATGCTCTTGCCGTCGAGCTCCTCAAGTCGACTAGCAAGCACCCACAGGGTGACATCTTTGGGGCAGGTTTTTATACCAGCAGCGTATGACGAACGGGCAGCTACATAATTTGCCTGGAACTGGTGGATTTGCCCTTGGATCATATATAGTTTCGCAAATTTTGGGAATTTGGTGAGTGCAACCGACACAGTCTCAAGGGCAGCTGCATACTGCCCCTGCTGTCGCTCGAAGACGGCAGATTTCATCCAAATCTATCATTGTGTGAGACAAACAACAGTCAGGAGTAAAAAGAACCTACCCTCTCAGTGTCGGCAACTGTACGCGCACGGACGAGAAGCTCCCTGGCAACGCCCAATTCACCGTTTTCTGCCTCTAATTTGACAGCAGCCAACCAAATTTGCTCACTCTCCGGGTTTGCAATGAAAGCTTTTTCTAGTACTTCGCGAGCTGAAGGTACATCTCCAGCAGTCCATTTCTCTTTGGCAGCCATAAGCCATAGAACCTCAGCTTGCGGACAATAATGCACTGCCTGAGACAAGACGGCATCGAGTGATTCCCTTGCGGTAAAGTTGGAAAGTTGACAAAGAAGTGGTATCATAATTACTCACCGAGTGCCATGAGCCTTTTCGAGATCGGCTGCTTTCCGCCATAAATGCCGCTTATCGGGAAACACTTTCAAGGCGTACGCAAGTATTGCCCTTGCAGTGCCAACCTTGTCCCTAGATTCAGCGCTCTCAGCGTCTGCTACCCAAGTGTCCAGTCGATCTTCTTCCTCAATCTCCATTCCGACTGTTGCTTTGATTATGGCTTCACATGTTCGGGGTGAACCCTCTGATTCACAACGCTCCGCCTCCTTGAGCCATTGCTCACGTGTCAATAGTACCTGGTGCCGTCGCAGCTCACGCACTCCCGCCTCAATTGTGCGATCGACCATCTCCAGTTCCTTCTTACGCATCTCTGCAGGTTTGTCTGGGTCTGCCACGGCTTGCTGTTCCAGTAAACGACCAGCGGCAATCCATATTTCATGTGATGTTGGGATCGCTTTGCGTGCTTTGTTGAGGACAGCTTTGGAGCGATCAGGAGTTTCGAGGCGAGCGAGTGCAAGCCAGAGCTCGACCGAGAGGGGGATCACTTCAACAGCGCGAGAAAGGAGAATCCGTGCGTCGACCGGCGAAGTTTCAAGATTGACGGTCTCTTTCCACAACCGGACAGAGTTCGGGATGTGTTCAAGAGCTAAAGGAATATCAGATATATTCAAAAGAAGATATGACAAATGAAACCTTTTCGGAGAACCCGTTTCTTTGCCTTGCTGTCCTGTTCCAGATCAGTGGCAGCAAGCCATATCTTGACGCTTTGCCCCACGTGCTGTACAGCATTGGCAAGAATGACTTTAGCATCTTCTTGGCTCTATAGTGACGAAGTCAACCAGAAGTTCGTGAATGAAAAATAGTCAAAAGGCTTACATGTAGTCGTGCTGCTTCAAGCCACACGTCTTCACTCTTAGGACAATGCTCGCACCCAGCCTTGATAAGTTTGCGTGCAGCTACCATACGGCCAGCATGTTCTTCTAAATATGCTGCCGCTATCCAGCCAGGAGCGTGTTTGGGATTGGATTTTACAAGCGAATCAAAGAGCATGCGGGCCCGCTTGATATCCCCGATCTCAGCTTCACTCTTCAGATGGACAGAATTTAGCGAGGTAAGGTAGCCCTTAGGATCAACGGAAGTAGCAGAGCCCGAGACACTCGATGTACCAGATATCTGAAAGAGAGTATAAAAGATATTGCCTTGGGTGGGACCTCAACGGCGTACCTGGTCCAGCTTGAGGGACAATATCTTGTCTCGAGCTTGTCCAATTTCTACAAAATTCGTCATCGTGCCAGCATCGGCAGGTGTGACAAAGCCGTCTTGCTGGTGTAGATGAGTTAACGAAAAGGGGTACACTCAGTAATATGTATTCACCTGCTGCTGGTTAATGTCAAGGGAGCTCTCATATTCATTCTTCGCTCTATCACCAACGATTATGCTGTCCGGAACAACGAATGTCCTTTCATCCTTTCTCCTCTTCTTCCTTGTTAGATTTCCTACTTCTGGTATACTTTCCCATTCCTTGTCGGTGATATCAGACAATCCACGCTTCAAATCCGCAAATTGCTGCTGAATTTTTGGACGCTCTGCACGGTGCTTGACAAGCTCCTCATTTTCCCGTGCCTCTCTGCAGAGGGCGATAACATATGTGAACGATAAGAAACGATAGCAACTAACCGGAAAGCACACACCTGCGTGCCCGTCGCCGTGCATCCATGTTACGATCGACAGTCTCATATATTTTGTCGGCCTCCTTGTCATCCTCCTCGTATTTCATTCCATTAAAGAGACCATATTCGTTGTCTGGATCCTGAAACTGTTCCGAATCGATTTCAGGCTCTTCACCACGTTTAGCCTGAGCTTCGCTGTCGGAGACATGAGACAAGGAACGAGGCCATACGCAGCAAACAATGACATACGCTATCGTTTCCGCTGAAGGACCCTCTCTCGCTGGACCGATATCGGAACGTGTCGTGAAACCTGAAGCACTATAAAGGGAGGTAATTATGGTGATCCAACCCGCAATTTCTCATGCTTACCCTCGACCAAGGCCAGCCACGTAAGACGCTGGTGCTGGCATGGACAAAAATGCCAGCTTGTTGGGTTTGTTAGCAACCATAGTTGCGAGTGTAGGACGAGAATGAAGTCAAAGACACAGTACTCTAGTCTCCCCAGGGCAGACCAAAGATTCGATGGAAGCAATCGTTCTCCGACTACAGTATGCCAGGAGTACTGACTAACCACTGTTCCGAACTCCGCTTCCGTAGTCTCTCACTCTCAACTCGCAGAATCCAGATTACTTGAAGCTCTGGTCACCAGACTAACTCTCTACATTTAGGGGAATTCACAGTTCGTTTTCGTTGGCCGTTTTCGACCGTTTTCGACGCCGTTTTCGTTTTCGTTTTCGTTGTCGGGTAAGGCCGAAAACGTCGTTTTGCTTTGACATCCCCCGTTTTCACTCCGTTTTCGTTCGTTTTCACTTGTCCATTAGCACAACAACATTTTCGGAGTTTGAATATGTAGTAGCTAGAAATCTCCGAGATCACAATCACACCTTATCAGAAACCACTATGCCTCGTACCACAGAGAGGCAGAAAGCTGCAGAAACCCTTCTTGATGTCTACCTGGCTACTCTACTGGCTGAGTCTCATGATCCCCCAACCTCTTCTGACTCCTCTGACTCTGGTTCTGAGAGCTCAAGCTCAGAATCATCTGATGAAAGCTTGCCTGGCTTATCAGCCAGTGATACTGTGTTAACTGCCCTTCAGGGGCTGTATATGCAGCGTTACTTGACTGATTGTGGCCCTATCAAGAAGACAAGTGCCAACTTGCAACTACTCCTTACTGATTGGAAGGCCAACCGTCTGGAGATTTTCAGATCTCATCTTGGTGTCACTCCAGCATGCTTTGACCTTCTAGTTGAGGCCCTTCAGGTGGATCCCATATTTCACAACCAGGCCCATATAGAGCAAATGGCAGTACAAGACCAGATTGCCATTACTCTCTATCACTTTCGTCACTATGGAAATGCTGCAACAACAGTCAAAGTTGCTCTCTGGGCTGGCATTGGTTATGGTACAGTACGCCTGGTGACTAACCGTGTCATGAAGGCAGTATGTTCAGAGCAATTTCGTCGATCTGCCCTGCACTGGCCTGATGATGACATAAAGGAGAAAGCCAAGGCCTGGGTGGAGGAGCATTCTTGTCCTGCATGGCAGGATGGTTGGTGCATGGTTGATGGGACCTTAATACCCTTGCATGCCCGTCCTGGCTTTTATGGAAATACCTGGTTTGATTGGAAGTCCAATTATTCACTCAATGTCCAGGTATGTCATCTTTAGATTACCTTTGATCCTTCATTCTTCTTATCATTTTCAAGGTTGTATCAACCCCTGATCTTCAGATCATTGACTATGCAGTTGGCTTGCCAGGTAGCCAGCATGATGCCACTGCCTTCTCTGATACTCGCATCATTGCAAAGGACCATAACATCCTATTGGATAATGAGGAATTTTTATGGGGTGATTCTGCCTACCCTCTGCATATCTGGTGTCAAGCACCTTATAAAAAGTAAGTCATGAGTATCCAGTGTACTATATTTCCATGTCTTATGTTTACAGACCAGAGAAAGATATTCCTGAGAACAAGACTCATAATTATTATGTCTCAAATATACGCATCCGCTCTGAGCACTGTATTGGATTTATCAAGGGCTGCTGGTCATCTCTGTGTGGGCTTCAAGTCAACATTAACAATGAGGATCATATCAAATATGCAGTGCTGTGGATCATCTCCTGTATCCATCTGCATGCATTTGCAACAGGGCATGAAACTGGCATCAACACCTCAACTGATACATTCTATCAAAATGGAATTAAAATTATGGAGAAGGAAGCACAAAGGTATGCTGATTGGTATGCAGAAAGGGAAGCAAATGCAGGGCAAATAGAGGCAGAAAGGGAAGAGTCAAGGGATATTGAATTACTGGAGGGGAAAATTAAAAGGGAAGAATTGAAGAAAAGCCTATTTGAATTTTTGTATAGTCAGTGATGAAATTAGTATTTGAAAAGTTGGGGATCAATAGCAGAGGAGGGTATACAAGTAGAACAAATCCTAGCTAATAGAAGATGTATGGGGGGGGAGAATTATTAAGAAAATGTGTTCTATTGTGATGGCATCCGAATTAGTATGAAGAGGCTAAAAAGTATGCTGAAAGGGAAGCAAATTCAGGGAGAATAGAGGAAGAACAGGAAGAGTCAAGGGATATTAAATGATTGGAGGGGAAAATTAAAAGAAAAGAGCCAAAGAAAAGCTTAATTGAATTTTTCAAATAGTCAGCAATGAAGAAGCTATTTGGAAAGTTGAGGATCAAGAGCAAAAGGGGGCATACTATGCTCAAGCCTAATCTACCTGTCCATCATCAGGAGCTCATGAGCTTGCTGACAATCTGCCTCCTTCTGCTGGTGCTTGAGGCGAAGTCGCTCAATCTCAAGTGCAGTGTTACATGCAGCCTCCCTCTTGATAAGCTCCCACTTAGTCTTCTCCTTGGAAGTATAAAGAGTCATCTGCAGCCGAGCTGCACGCTCCCCCTCCACAAGCTCACGAGCAAGCTCCTGAGGGGTCTTCTTTTTCTTAACAGAAGACTGGCCTATGGAGGGTGAGGCAGGATGTTTCAAATTACGCTTCACCTTGAGAACAGGGGTGGCCATAGGAGTAGTCACTTCCTCTTCACTAAGAGGCCAATCAATGTCCAACTTTGGAGACCCAAGATGGGAGTTATCCAAAGGTGAGGAGTCACGAACAAAGTTCTAAAAGAATTAAATCAGTTACAGATCAAGTAAAGAGTGACAACGTACCTCCTCAATGTCCTCATCTTCATCCTGGACATCACCCTCATTCTCTCGATTAAGGATGGAGAGGTCAAGAGAAGATGTACTGTTTGTTACAGCCACACAACTGGCCACAGGGCTTGTCCCTGCAAGTTCATGCATCCGTCAATACCACGGAAACTTCACCTTGATGAGATCTAACAACATCTTGTAAGGATCGTCAAGAACACATTCACAAGATATACCATAAATATTTGCGATCTCCGAACCAGGTGTAATCTCATGTTCACGGTCCGAAACAACAAGACCATGCCCAGTCTCACCAAGCTGCTTGCGATATTCATTAGAAGTAGTACAAAGACTAGCAAATACTCAAAATGTCATTAAAAGAAACAGACTACATCACTCACCTTGAAATTCGGTTCTTGACAGCTTCCGTCAGCTTCTTCAGGTCCACTGGTTCAAACAGCGCATCAGGCTTGTCCGTAATGAAAAGGGCACAGGCAATCTGAGTACAGCACTCAATGCTTGTGAGCCCGCCACTAGCGGATGACTTGTCGAAGCCAAATGCCACCATCCACTTTGTGTTACTCTCCACAAGGGTGAGCAGCTCATCAGTGAGTTCAGGCTGTTTTTTCCATCTGCCGCCAGTCAGTAGCTGCAGGGACATGACACACAAGATTTATGGCACAAGAACACCGCACTTTTTTGATTTAGCCATCTCATTCTCTTTTTCTGGCTCGTATTTAGGTCGAGATTTGCTCAGGCTTCTACTAGCCTTCTTTGGTGGTGATTTTTGAGGTGAACTTGTTGGAACATGAGATGCTGACTTCAGCTTAATACGAGGCATAGATAGAAGAAGCAAAGGAGGGAAAGTAATGTGCGAATGCGTGGGGTGTAACACACGCGCACTGGCACCACAGACGCGTGATTCAGAGTCCGCCAGGATGAGTCAGCATGTGATGGAAGTCGGAAGAGTTCAGTCACATGGTAGTCCGTTCTCGTTAGAGGATTCCTTAGGTCGCTTAGGAAGAACTTGCCAGGGAACTCTGTATGAGGTAGACTGGGGGAATACATCGAATATTCTACGTCCTTAAGTACTTTCTACGTGCGGCGGGAGAATAAACGAGTAACTAAAAAGGGAAGAACAAAGAAACAAGAAAAGGTAAGTAAATCCGAGGCGTTAAAATTCGTAAGTCGTTACATTCGCCCTCCTGATCTTCCAACGGGGGATCAAGTTGCGGTGACGCTGTTCGTAGTGCTGTCGGAGGCGACTAAGTAGAGAAGCGTTAGGGTCATT
>Ga0307518_10000527_pt1 | contig 29162 bp, 7 predicted proteins | sample 25_EM_MG_FD_203889 | JGI IMG/M metagenome (GOLD analysis project Ga0307518, IMG submission 203889) | Populus trichocarpa ectomycorrhiza microbial communities from riparian zone in the Pacific Northwest, United States - 25_EM | ecosystem: Host-associated > Plants > Roots > Unclassified | place... | reverse complement strand
AATGCAAAGCATTGACATATCACCAACTAAACCATACATCCTAATTTATTATTATTCTGCCCAGCAAGAATTTATCTCTTCATATACTAACTGCCACCCTCGCTTGTTATGAAGTTTGAGCTCCCTAGACAAATCCTCCTTCCTCGACTCTTTCTATCTCGTTATATATTTTTGTGTGTGCAACATTGCATCTTCTAACTTCCTATTAATTAATGTGCCATTTAAAAGTTTTACGATAAGAAGGAGAAGATGCACAGGATCTAAATAATTATTCGTAGATTCACACATTTTAAGAAATAAAATGCTACAACAATTCAAAAGTAGTGTATACACTAAAAATCTCCAATAAAAGACCATCACATATCAAAGGGGTGGCAGATATGAAATTAGATGTGCAACTGAGATCTACCGATGACATCCTGCAGATATAAAATTAGAAGGCACGGAATGCTATATACTATATTGATGGTTCAAAGAAGTTCAGAAGAGGAAACAGGCTGTTTCAAGTTTGGACTCAAGTGTAATGCGAAACTTAAAAGAAAGACGCATTGGATGGTGATGGTGGCTTCGGAAAGTCCCTTTTCAGGCCATCTTTAGATCCAAGAAAATGGTTCTCTTGATGGAAGGAGTAGAACATGAATCTGCTGTTTTGAGACAGTTGTTGGTCCTTGTTTATTGGAAAGGAGGAGGTACACATTTGTCTAAATCAATAAAGGAACAACCTGTTATGAAAATCTGTTCAAAATGGATAGCAGAAGCTAATAAGAATGATGAGCCAACCTGATTGACAGCAGGCACCACTTTCGCAAATTTCAGCAGCTCTTTGATCTGCTGGACACTGAAATTGCTGACACCGATAGCTCTCACAAGACCCAAGTCAACAAGAGCTTCCATGGCTTTCCATGCTTGCTTCAACCGATTCAAAAACTGCCTATGCTCACTCCCCGACTTCGAAGGAGGATCAGTTGCATCACCAAAAGCCGAGCTATCAGGCCAATGCATCAAATAAAGATCCAAATACGAGACTCCAAGATTCGTAAGCGAAACCCTCACATAATTTTCAATTTTATTAAGGGAATTCATAGTACAGTAGAGCTTAGAAGTCAAGAAAACATCCTCCCTCTTCAGTGAAACATTGAATGCTTCGCCCAGTGCTTCCCCAACTTCAATCTCGTTCCCATAAAGATGTGCACAGTCTATATGACGGTAACCAACAGACAGGGCAGTTCTCACAGCTTCAACGCAGAGGTCACCACCACTCTGCCATGTTCCAAGTCCAATGGCAGGGATTTTGGCTCCTGTGTTCAGCACAAAGTGACTTCCTACTACCCCAGTTTTCCCTTTCATTTTTTCAATCTTGTTTCAACCAACAAAGATTCTACAACCCAAAAACCCAGAAACCAAAACTTGAAGGATGCAACAACTCAATCCAAATCCAACAATATAACAAGTAGGAACTGGAGAGATTGTAAAATCCAAAATCTTAGGAATGGATATGGAGAGTCAAACAAGAACCCATGGATCAACTAATACAAAAAAGAAAAACCCAGTTGAAATGTAATGGAATCAAAATCATCCAAGCAAGAAGAACAACAAATATTCTCAATCGAAAAAAATAGTTGACTAAACAAAGCCCACCTTGTGTTTGTCAATTTACCAGTTAAGAGGAGGAAATTCAATAAAGAACACAGTAATTCCAACACGAAGTCGCAAAGACTAAAACAATACAAGTAAATAAAGACTCGGATGGATAAATGCCTTTGTTTAATAGTTAGCAAAATGCCCCAGGTCTGGTCGTGGTGGTCAATAACGGCGCCAAGAAAGAGCACCAAAGAAAACCAACTGCACCAAAACCCACCAACTTTTTTAAAAAAAAAATAAAAAAGAAAACATCCACATGCTTAGCTGTGCTGTAAAATCAATATGCTTCCGCAGGAATGCATGATACAAAAAAAAAATATTCAATGAATATGCAAGTATGCTCAACATATTACTAATACATAAGGCAATTTCTACATTTCCTACCAAAACAGTCTTCTTTCTCTTAAGAACGATTTTTATTTTTTATTTTTTATTTTTTATTTTTACAAACGTAATTGGAACGGAAGCGATATCCCATCATACCTAGATTACATAAATAGCCAATTAATTCATGAACTTGGGGGGAGAGTGGTGAATAAGAAATGAAAAATAACCAATTTTTTTATTTTTTAAACTGTTAAAAATGAATAATTCTGTATTGAAAATATTCTATCAGAAGAAAAAATAATAACAAAAACTTGAATCTAGATTATTTCGATTTACATTTTTCATTTTTCACAAGTTTGATTCCATTTCGTTCAATTGAGTTTTGAAAACGCAAACAAAATACGGTATTAACGGGAGAAACATTGATGCATCCAACTCGCATTAACTCATTGACGGGAGAAACAATGGAGAGCAAACCGGATTATATGTTTCTTGTTTTCTTAAGTTTCATCTATTTCGCTTCTTTAGCGCATATATATATATATATATAATATTTTTATTTTTTATAAATTATTTTTAACAAATCACATCAAAAAAATTATAAAAAAAATTATAAAAAAAAATTAATCTTTTTTACAATCAACCGTTTGTAACGCTATTCTAGATCCTAATTTATTAAGTTAAAAGAGGCGTGCCGTGTTGCCTTATGTTTTCTTCAGGAGGCGTGCCGTGTTCCCTTATGTTTTGTATGTTTTGTTTATACCCCAAGCGGAACAGGTAGTCGAAGCTTCACTCACATAAATGATCGAAGAAGTTGTCTCTCGCTAGTGTACAGAACCATCCCTTTCACTCCCGCCAAGGAAACCGCCTCTATCCAATTTCTCTCGGCCCAAGTACGAGAATAATCGGAGTAGTGTTTTGCGTAAAATCACGACTCCATTTTTGAAAGCGATCCATCGGTCGAGAATTCTTTTATGCCCTCACGTATGCAGTGACGAAACTGGTATCTTGTGCTGGTATTTGAAAACAATAGGTGATGCTAGTCGTTGTATCCATAAAAAAAACTTCGAACGATGATTTTCATATCAGAAATACTTTTATAAGCAAGTTAAAATGATTGATTTACTTTTGATGGAGACCTCAATCAACAAATTTTGAATGTCACACCTCGTCGACCTAATATTTAATTTGTTGTTGGGTAAATTATTAACTAGAAATATATATAATCCTTGGTAAACTAAGTATGATTATATATGAGTGGATTTTTTTCAATTTTAAGATGAGTGATAATCGCATCATCTTTAGCATTAAAAAGACCATGCAAAAACAAATGAAGACTCAAAATATAATCATTCATATTTGAAGAATCAGAACTGTTAAAACATTAATTAAAACAAATTTTAATAGTTATTCGTATTTAAAAAACACAGTACTTTGGAACTGGTCTCGCCTCTGTTTTTCAATATCTAATGGACTCCCTAGGCTTGATATATTTTCTTTTGAATAATGGGCTTCTTAATGGTTGATAGAACATTAGCCTTTTGAGCTATAATTGTGTTTTATTGTAGAGTATGTGTTTTAGAGTATTGTTTAAAAAAATATTAAATTCATCTATTTTTAGAATTTATTTTTGGTTATGATATGTTAATATTAGAAATTATTATATATATATATATTAGTTTGATGCATTTATAATATGTTAACCATTGATTTTTAATATGTTCTCTACCCAGTAATATACTAAATCTTATCTTCAATTAACAACCCATCTTCTAAATGGATTCGATTAATCAAAAAACAAAATCTTATTGAATGCTGCCAAAATCCCATGTTTATACAAGCTAATTCCATTTTAAAAAAAGTGACATCCTCAATCTCAGAAACCAACTTATGCACAATTTCTTTTAAAAAGAGAGAGGTGTTCCTTCTATCTTAGGTAATGTTTGGTATTATGATATGAGTTGTTTTTTAAATTATTTTTTTACTTAAAAATATATTAAAATAATAATTTTTTTATTTTTTAAAATTTATTTTTAATACTAGCACATAAAAACAATTGAAAATACCAAAAAAAAAATTAATTTAGAAGGTACATAAGGTGGGATTGGAGAGTTTACAAAACTGTGTTATTACGACATGTTGCGGTTTACTGCAACTCAATCAATGTATACATATACAGATTAACAAGCAGGAAAATTTTTATTCTCTATATAGACACCATGCAATTATTCTATTTGCTCATCCTACCCCAAATAAGCATGCTTCCTTTAAACCTGGCACCATTTTTAATTATTTTCACGATCTCAACCATGTTTAATATTTTCTTTTTTTTTCTACAAGTGGGATTTTTCTCGTTTCTGTGGCTCTAGACTACATTCACACTCGTGTGAACCTGGTTGGATCTTATGAGCGGTAAATGTTGCCAAGAAAATAACTAAAAACCTACCATTCAAAATGTTGCCAAGAAAATAACTAAAAACCTACCATTCAAAATGTTGCCAAGACCAGATAGGTAGAGCTTGAAACCAAACGGACATCTATCTGCCAGTCAACCTTCATAAATCTATTAACTCCTTTCGATGAGACCAAACTCATCAGAACGGAAATCTTTTAGCTTAATGAATGAATCACAGCCGAGCATGGAGAAAAAGTGAGGAGAGTCTCCCCGGTTCAGAGGCATGTTCTTGCACAGGAAATTTACCAGGTTTGTTCTTTTCCCAGCTGTAGATAATTTTCATGAATGCTTCTTGTAGAATTTGCATGACATATATATATATATGAAACTTTCAAAAACTGAAATTTTCCATGAGCTCGATTTATATCTGTGTCTGATAACTACAACTTTCTAGAGCAATTAGCTTGATTTTAATGCTTGTTTTGTTTGGACAAACAATTATACATTTTTTTTTATAAAAGATTTGACCTAGGAAAGAGCATCGATCCACTCACAAAACTAGGAGAGAACAAAGAACATTTGACGGGTCCAGTATAAGAAACAGCACAAGCCTAAGGCACAACAAACAAATTTTCCACTATTTCTTGTGCATGGTTGCTTGCAAAGTTATAGAAACAACAGAGCACCAAGCATAAGACATGCAGCCAGCACAGATTAGAACACTAACTGTAACACAGTCAAGTACTTAGAAGGTCATGATTTTTCAGCACATCCATGGCCTCCTACCATGAACAATTGACATTTTACATCCCATAAAATTAGCTTGCAGACTCCAATATAACAAAAACTCAACTATGGCTATCCCTTGTCTTGTCTTAGTATGATAGGCAATAGCATCTCCAAAGTGAATGGAAGCATATAAGCCATTCTTGAGAATTCCATTCCATCATACACTTACCTCCAATTCTTTTAACGTATGGGATGATACTGTGTGATACCACGTTTTGGAGGCAATTTCCTCAAAATGAAAAGAACCAAAGAAGAAGGTAAAATCTCCACCAGCTGCAAAGAAAACGTTGAAATACAGACAAATCAAAAGCACACACTTAAGAGGTAGATAGAGACTATACTTGCGAGCAGTGCAAAAATAAACAGCAGAACCATGTAATCAGTACTCTAAAGCATGCCATAGATACAAAACTCACAAAATTAGATAAAGAACAAAAAAAATTGAAAAAATAAAGAATGAGAGAGCCAAGACATAGAAGTCCACTTCAAACAGGAATCAATGAATAATATAAAGGATGGCAATGAGATAATGAATCCTAGGACCAAAGGCATATCATAAGCATTGTTCTTCGAGAACTTCTAACAACCACCTTCAGATATCCAGGAATGCACAGCTGTCATCCATGATTCTATTCAAATTCTGAAAGCATAAAGAATTCTAAGTTCACAAATTATTTTTCACAATCAGATATAATGCCAAGCCACCTCAAAAGTACCATTTGATATAAACATTCCAGCAAAGCTGATCATTCAAACAAGGTACATTTAGGAATACCAAACTCATATCATTTTCAAACACCCCAACATCTAGATCCAGATATCTTATATTCATAAACCGGCAAACATTGCAAGCATCCAAGAATTTCTCCATGTCGTGTGTGTGTGTTTGCACCTTTGACTTTACATATCCCGTGGGGAAACCATCATGGAACAGCCTTTTAAAAAAATTATGTTTTGATAAACAAAACATGCCACAAACTTGTGACCACATCACAAACTTACCAAGTAATATATGAAGTTTAGAACTGGATGATCCAACACATCAAGGTCTGCAGCTTTATCAAATGCATTAAAGCACATCTGGAGCATAAGAAAATACAGTGCAAACTATAGTTAGAGAAACTTCAGTTCTAGACATGGAATAAATTGAGCTTCAGGTCTCAGCAAAATGAATGAGACTTTCAGGGGTAACTAATTTACAATAAACATTGTCATTTAGGATAGCTAAACAGAAATATAGGCTCCAATTCTCATGTAAAGGAATGCTAGCAGCAGTCATGGTGACAACTGCTAGGAACACTTGCTCAATATAAGAGTCCACGTTGCAAAAGAATAGCAAAAGGTATTGGCACAACTGGTTAAACATCGATCAATTCATATTTATCTCCCTCTTAAAAATAAAATAGTACGAAAATTGAAAAGAAAAGGATGAATCCTCTGTGTTTGTCTCAAGACTCCCACTCTTTCCCTCCCCAATCCCTAGCTTCTTTTAATCTTCTTCCAATGTCCCAGACCAAAAACATTTCCCACTATTTAAGTTTCTTTGTCTTTGGTTGATCTCTCTACAAACCTCTCCCTTAAAAGAACTTTACAATTAGAGAAATCAGTTCTTTTTTTTCATGGCTGGATCTATTTGGAATCGACAACATTCATTTTACTTTCAGTTTTGAGTTCAACATCACCGTTTGATCTGAAGTTTCATTATGCTCAACAAGAACTTTAGCATAGTTCTTATTTGGAGGCTGGATTCATTGTTTAAGCTTGAATGAAACGATGATGCATCTTAATTTGCAAGGTTATTTAGCGGTTTTAATTTGTAAACTGATCGTCTCTGTGAAAGTTGATGCATCTTAAAGCAGATTTGGAGAAATGTTGATTTAATAGCCAACAGTTTATATCTCAGAAAGAAAACAACGTTAAAAAACATGTGTGTGTGCGCGCGTGTATATGTATATATATATATTCAAACCAGTTTCCAGTAATACATTTATAAATTATTGGCAACATGGCTTTTGATTCTGGGAGAGTGTCACAAGCGGCTGTCAAAGTGACTGCTGCTAGCATTCCCCTTCTCATGTAAGCACTTAACTGACCATTTTAAAACTTCTATATCCAATACAAGGCATAATTCCCATATAGTCAAGGGTAGAAAAGAGATCTGGAGAAACATGAATATAAACTCACCATAATGCATCTAACAAGGAAGCATGAGAAACATATGGTGGTTACATAGCCAACCTGTTCAGAAGCCAAACAGAAAAAACACTCAATAAATGAAAAACTGAGGACAGTAATGTATTGAAAGAAGAAAACCATATAGTTCGTAAAGGAAAATATTTCCTGCCACAGCAAGCGACCCTAGATTGTGGAGTCTCAGGGTAGATGCATAATAAGAGATTTAAATGAGTTTAGATTGTACATCTAAGTTTGAGGATCTTGTTTAATCTGAATCATTGAATAAACACTTTGGTTAACTGAGAGTCTAACACATCATGGAGCCATAAACTCTGGCTGCTAGATTTACAGGACAGCACTTTCTTAATATAATTACCTCTTGCAATTTCTTACGCCTCCCTTTGGATTCCACAGGGAATCGCTGCAACATTAAGAAGAGCCTGCCACAAGATGACAATTCAGAGTACAGATTCTTACATAAGAAGCGTATCTTCTAGGAGAACGAAAACCAAGCAAAAAGAGAAATCAAAGGTACATGCTAAAAGGCTATCACATACAAGTTCATCATATTGCATAACTGCGCAAACACAAACTATTGCAATTAGAAGAAAGACAGCACAATAAGTATAGATAAGTATGCAACCGCTGGCATCCTCATAAGACTTTTGAAGTGGCCCCAAGTAACTAACACTTCATCTCAGCCCACTTCATGAAAAACAGAACAACGATTGGATTCATAAAGGATCCAGTTTATGAACCTTGACCCTAGAAGTAAGATGATCAAAATGCACTACATGAATAGCATGGGGATCATAACAACAGGAGACATCATAGAAAAGTCGGATGATCTTGCTAACCAGATCTGAGCGCAGCAGCAGAGATGAAGGAATCCCCATCCCTCCTTTTTTTTTTTTTTGAATGTGTTTAGTGTCCCACTTCCTCCAGAGGAAGCAGGAGAGTCAAAAAAGATAGCAGGTGGGATAGGATACAGATAGCATCTGATTGCCATGACCCAATATGATTTACTGAGCAGTGGCTGAACTCCCACCAAGTAGAGTGAAACATGAAAAAACTGGCACAACTTAAGCAACAATCAAAACGCCTAAAATATTGCTCCAGCAGGGTCCCTTTATTAGAAAATTCCACCAGAACTCGCTCAGACGAAAATCCCATTCCATCAGATCAAAATAAATTGCAGTGGGCACTTGCTATGAAATATATCTTATAAGAACTCCAGTGGCTGTTCTTTTCTACTTTTAAGAAAAAAAAGGTGCTGTCAACCTAACCAACCTCCACCAAAAAGTAGCAGCTAACTACAAATCCATTTTAGACCTGGAATAAATCTACTTTTGAGCCTCATTCCAGGTTAAGGGAATAGCGAAATGACACAGCATTGTCATGGATTTGGCATGTCATTTAACATGGAGCTGAAACTTCCAGATGGAAATGATGTCACAAGGAAATAGTAGTTGACAAGTTGAACAGTTGCATTTTAATGGATATCTGAACCTATACCGATTAAAGCAATGGATTGGCCAAACTGCCAAACCAAAAGTAGCTGACACTATTTGGTGTCAATGCAAGAATGATACCATAACCAATGGAAATCCACTACTTTTAGTGTCATAGACAGCAATTTAGTACTGGGAAATTAAAGTGGTGTCCATGGCTTTATAGTATTCTGATAAACAAATCTGTTGCCATTTGCATACTTTGGGGTTCAATCCAAGCCCGCCTATAGCATTTGCAGAGTGAAAATATACAATTTATAATTTTTCCTAGTGCTGACACCCTATATGAAGTGCTGCGTGTATTCATCTTGATCATGCATGAAGAATATATGCAATAAGAAAACAAAAGTGGATTACCTTCCACCATAGAGTAGAAAACCAAGAGCTGCAAACAAAGACACACCTGCCAAGGATATCAATGTTAAGAACAAATTGTCTGAATTACCACTAGAGAATTACCAATTATGTAGAGAAGTTCAGGGTGTAAAGTAAAGAACCTGCAAAGAACACCTTTGATAGGATGGCAACAGTTGGAATAGTTTTCCAAGCCAACACCAACCACATAGCAATCTGGAATCGATTAAATCAAAGAATCAGAGTTGAAGCTAATATGTTGCGGATCATACTGGTCAATTTGCAAAGAGATCAATACAGCAATAACCAGTGTACCCATAGAAAGAACCAACAAACAGACACCGGGCATGCAAAGAATTTGGCAAACAGTCATGCAATGACTGAACAACTTCAAAGAGTATAATGAATAGATAGTGCATAATGTATCACACCAAATTCTCAATCCTTCAACGAATCTTAGGAATGCTGCTATGCAAAGGAAAGTGGTGTTAAGAGCCTGCAAATGTCATGTCATTATGATTGACCTTCACCAACTCAGAATTTTCAGACAATGGAAAACCAGCTGATAGGACAGTCTAGCATGCTATACTAGGTTTGCAATAGCTAAAAGCTATCGCAGGCATAACCATGGCCAGATATAATAGTTGAAATGAATGGCAAGTTAGTACAAAATTACCATGGCTTAATCTAGCTTGCTTACATAAACTTCAAAGTGAATTTTTAAAGTACTTGAATAAAAGAAAAAAGAAACAGAAAATTGTTGTCAAGTTCTGGAGCATGTGGTTGTACTTAAATATGCAAACAATGAGAAACCGGGCAATTTTGAAATTCTCTTTGGAGGAACCTAGAAGCCAGTAAGGTATGCATTTAGAAGTTTTTTCCTGAGCTAGGTGCTTGTAAACCACTAGCTTTTTTATTTCACATCATGGCTCTATATAGAAACTGTAGCATTTTATTATGGCTTATACAAGCATCCTTTGAAAGAGAATGCAACTGTGTGTAAAAGCAATTAGCAATTGGCCTGCAGTGCATACAGCCATACCATGTGGATGTTTGATGCATCATTTCACAGATTCAGTGGCAAAGAATATGATAAAGATTTTTCTGGAAACCACTGATAAAGATTATTTTCTATTCTCCCCTTCTATTTCCTGCTCTTTGCAAAGTTTAGTTTTCTTATTGCTTTAATTCAGCCCTTCAGTAATTTTTAGCCTGTAAAACAACAAATGCTCTGAATTCTTCTGAGTACTTTTTCTTTACCAAGCCCAACAAAATTGAAATCAGCCATAATAGCCTCAAATTCTTGCTGATGCAAACACACCCAATGTCCTAGTTTATCTTACAGCTTCTACTGCATCAAGCAGTTGGCATCGGACAAAGGTTATAGCTTATATCCCAACATAAGATGTAAAACCAGAAAGGCATCTCCAGATGGGACACTCGTTCCACTAATGGGATGAGAAATGGAAACCTCAATTATTTTTTTCATGTATCTGATTCTGAATAATTAAAACATTAATAATTAAACGGCACTTTGGCAAATAAGGTAAAGAAGAAAAGTATCGCCTTTGCATGGAAAAGAAGAAGTATTTACACTGGTCATCCAAATAATCTAAATTGCACTATCTTGTATATACAAAGTTACTGTGAGGTCATCTTAAGAACATTCCTGGTTAAGGGTTTAACCTTTACACACACTTCAATAACATTTGAAAAGATTAGCTAAATACGGGAGAAAAACTGCAACAATATTACAGTACATAACATTCCTTGAATGAAGCTTACTAGCTTTCACATAGAAAGAATTTGACTTTCGATCCTCCCCCTTCACCTGGATTAATAGCAAAAATATGGAAAGAAAATTCACCTGAATGGCATAAACCACCGCATTAATTGTAAAGAAACTTGGCCTGAGTCCATCAGTAGATACCGCACGTGCCTGTTTAAAATATGTCAAGTCATAACAGATTTGAACCAAACATAAAATTGATAAACTGAACTGCCAGTGAAACTCAACCTGGTAGTAGATCTCTGCCCAGAACAGAACCAGAAGCGCATATGTGGTGAAGAATGCCAGACTTGGGAAATCAAGGAGGATATGTTGGAAAATCTTGAGTAACAGAAATGATCAAGTTTACCGATTAGTAATCATTGTAAACCAATTAAGTTATAAATGAGAGAGGGCGGGGGGGAGATGTAAAAGTCGAGCACCCCCATACCGGTGGATGGATGCTTTCTACATTCCGGCGAAAAACAAATAGTAGACATCGAACTGCCATATAGAAGAAGAAGAAGAAACCTCAGTCAACATAACATGATAAAATCACAATGGAAAGCATATTTGTTTGCTTTGAGAATATTGAAATACAAACCCCCATTCACGAGGAAGTTGAGAAAATGAAAAACCTTCTGCGTAGTCCAGCCATATTCCGGAACTCTCAATTGTATCCTTATCAATTGAATCTAAAAATACAATCAAACAAATTCAAATTCCCTGCCTCTCCATCCATCAATTTAAAACCCTAGAAATTCCTAAAACTCATCATTCGCGTGTATAGATTAACAAAAGATAGATGACATGGTGCTAATTTAATACAGACATTAACAAAAAGAGAGGAAGGTGTGGCGAATGTACAAAAGCAACGGCGGCGACGAGACCGTAGAGGGCGGCCAGGACATGAAAGATGCGATCTTGCCAGAACGGTGATTCATTAATATCGTGCCACCAGCTCGAGGCCTCTTTCAATTTGAAAGAAATCACCGTCCCGGCCATTTCTGCTCCGCTGCTGCCTTTATCCATTACTCCACGGAGATATTGATTTATGCCGATTGTTTTTTTTTTTAATCAAATTAAAAAGGAGAAGGAAATAAGCAACTCGATTTTTCTTTTTTTTTCTTTGATTAATTCTTGTTAGGAGCTGAGAATGGAATCTGATCACGTTATTTTGTTTCGTTTTTTCGGATTATTTTTGTTTTTATTAAGAAGAAGTTTGCTATAAAGAAAATTATAGTGAAAAACCGCCGACAAAAAAAGAAAAGAAAAGAGAAAATAGGTGGGAGAATAGAGGTGATTGATTTTAGGAGGTTTTTTTCTGGAAAATACGCCTTGTACCGCACTGGCTGTCGCCGATGGTATTTGGATGAGTTTTTGGATTTAAGACGCGTCATTCTAAGCTTCGGCTGATTTGGCACTCTTCGCCCGCACCACGTGCCTCCAACTCATATATCTTCTTCTAGGATTAATAATTGCACGCTAAATCTTACGTTCGGTTATCCGCAATTAATAAACTCTTTTGTTTTTTATTTCAAAAGTATTTTAAAAAAAATTATTTATTTATTTTAAATTAATATATTTTTTTAGTGTTTATAAATTATTTTGATGCGCTGATATTAAAAATAATTTTTTAAAAATAAAAAATATTATTTTAATACATTTTTGAATAAAATATATTTTAAAAAGTAACAACAATCATATTCTCAAATATCGGCTTATCCAGTATATCAAGTCTAATTGATCCAATTTCTTGCTGGGGCTGGAGCCCTATGTTAAAAAAAATTATGACTCCGTTGAACTTATGAATTTACTCTTCTTCTAGGATTAATAAATAATTACACGTTAAATCTTACATTGATTATCCACAATCTTAGTGTCGACCGGGTCTAGTTAATCCACTTTCTTGCTGGGGCTGGAGCCCTATGTTAAAAAAAAATACAACTAAGTTGAACTTATGAATTTACTCTTAACTTGCCCGGGTTATAACCCTCCCCTCCCCTCCATGTCCTCCATTCCCACATCCACCACCCCGGCGAACACATCGCTGCCCAAAACCCTACCACTTTTTCCCCACCGCAACATCACCTCCTCGGCCACCGCAAGATCACCTCCTCTCTCTCCCCACCACAACAAGCTTTTCCCTCTCTCGCAATGTTAATTGACCTCTTGACAGACAGTGTCCCAATGATAGGATGCAAAAGGTCGGTTGGTGGAAATCATATATGTGGTTGAGTATTGGGATGCATGTCTCCAACCGGTGATTATAGAGGCAAAACACATCAAATTGACATTGTTGGAAACTGACTTCAAGACCCCCTGGTGGACGTGACAAAGAATCAATTGGTTAAGTATGCTCGAGCATATATAATACACATGTTTTAGGGGCTCATCTTTGCTAGTACTTCATGCAATGTAATACTAGTTTTTTTCCTAACATTGTTCAAGGACTTTTAGTCCATTTCTAACTATGGCTTGGGGCGTGTTTACACATATATACCGACAGTCATGCAAAACATGTATGAAAATGAGGAGACAAGCAACTAATTATCTACTATTGGAGAAATATAATTATTTTAAATATTTTCCATCAAAGAATTTACTTTATTTATGATAATTAATTATATTTCCAGTACTAACTTAAAACTTTAAATATAAATTAATATAGCTTTGCTTACGAGAGCATCTTTATATCGGATGTTCATAGAGTCGAGGCAATAATATATTCGAGCTTAACACCTCGAAGCAAATTACATATAGGATTTAAGTAATAATAAATTTTAATAAATTTTAAATAACACATTAATTTTTTTATAATGTATCTTTTTTATCTAGGTGTTAATAATATGTATTTCGTGTATCAATAGATTATATGGATGTTATACACAAAGAACTTGATATTATCATGGTCGCTTGTATACTAAGAGGGGAATGACTAGTGGTTGGTGCATGCTGGGGTAGAGTAAGAAAATAAAATTAAGAGGGGCCAAATTAAAAGAATTATTCTAAAATAGCCAAGAATTCAGTTATTTTACTACTAAAACTATAAACATTGTTAAGGGAGGGGCTAAAAAAAAACATTTTCTTAGAGGGGTCGGGGCCCCTACCTCCACCACTAGGTGCAGGCCCCACTATATTGCTCTAACATGGTTAAGATGTTTTGCCCTTATTGGGTAATGTGAAAATTTGGCCTACCTCGAAACATCCTGGATTGTGTTGGTACCGGTGATGAGTTGTATTAAATTAGTCGTTAGAGTAAATGAAAAGGGAAATGATTGGTAATTCACGCAACTTGCCTAGATCCTTAAAATGCTACGAGAGATCAACTATTTATGAAACGACATCCCATAACTGGTCTAGATACTTGAATGAGATGGCATCTTCTCATAGCACGCTAGTTTATTGCACATACATGGACATATTTTCTAAGGTATAAGATTGTTTATAATGAATGTGGGTATGTAGTTAGGGAGGCAGGTCTATTTTCGAGCGTTTCAAGCTTGTTTATGAGTTAAAGTAATTTTGGTGATGATCCTTACACGGGTGTTATAGGCTCGTCCTCTAGTTGAATGAGTTGGGGTGGTGCAAACCTGTCCACAAGCGCTACAAATCCGTCAACTAGTTAGAGTGATTTTTATATTTAGTTAACATGTATGTTTTAATGTTTTAATAATTATGAATTTAGTTTAAATTTAATAAAATGCTATGTTAACTTTGATTGTGTTCAATCATGAATATTGAATTGTTAAATTTGATAAATTATACCGTGTGTTGATTTTTTAATTATGTCGGGGAGAAGAATTGAGGCATATGATGTTTTTTTTTTTGGCCGAGAGTTTAGAGTCCGAAAAAAATTATTCTGACCACTCTTTTAGGCGAGTTACATGCTTTTTGGTGTTTTGGCCATGGTTTCTTTGTTTTTTCTTTTTTTTCAACATCGGGTGCTGCTTGACTCGACTCTTCTACCATGCTGATGCCGCCTGATTCTTGGCTGCTTTTTGGTACCTTTGTACTTGTTTATTTCATTTTCATTTTTTTTTGTTTCTCAGAAAGAGAGAGGGTTCACATTTCACAAGCTTGAGCATCTATAAATATTATTTTTATTTTTGCCCCTCTTAAGTTCTTAACTACGATACTAGCCTCGACTTCTAGTTCGAATTTTGTTACTAGTTTTTTTTAAATGTTTCATATTTACATTACTAGCTCCAATTAAAAAGAAATTTTAGTTCCTGGCTCGACATGGATGCAGTGGGAGTTATTCTAAAGAACGTAATGTTCGTTGGTAAATGTGTAATTAATTTGTTTATACATCAATTTCTGGACTATTCTTTTTGTCAGCAGATTTTCTAGTACAAGAAAAGGCACAGTGGTTCGTGAAATTGGAAGTCGAGGAAGACTATGATTTTTATTACTGTTTCCTACGTGTAAACCAAATTCTACTCGAGGTCAGAGAGTAGGACTGTAGGAGATAAATTCATTAAATTGTAAGCAACAACATCCAGATTGTACGTTTTGTAGAGTATTAAGGAGGAATTAAAATCTGTTTATCCTGTGCTGGAAAAAAGTGGCCGCCGGTATACTTTGCCCCGATCAAATCTTTTGATCTTTTGAAGACATGATATCGTAATTTGTGAGACCTGAAACCCCCGAGGCCAAGGTTCAGTATCGTCCAAGCATGTGAAGAAGCTTGTGATGATTTTCACTAAATTTCATGCTACGGGGTTAAAATAATAATAATAAAAAATATATTATTTTAATATATTTTTAAGTTAAAAATATTTTTAAAAACAATCTCTATTATATTTTTAATCAGGTTCAAAAATAATATTTTAAGAAAATAATTGCGGTTGCTTTTTAAAATGTTTTTTTTACTTGTAAAGGTATCAAAATAATTTTTATTTTATTTTTAAATTTATTTTTAATATCAGTATATCAAATCAATAAAAAAAAATTAAGCAATTTTTTAAAAAAAGTTTTTTAAAAATTCGGTAGAAATGTTATTACAAAGAGTATGTGACAGTTGCGAGGATTGAGAAAAGTGTTCAGTAAAATTTACAGGATTACATTAATATACTTGAAATAATTAGGTAGATAACATAAAAAACCACCACAGTGGATGTATTTGAGGCTCAAAAGCCCACCGGAGCTCTCCCCTCAAGCAGGGCCTATTACGATAGTCTTGGCCACATGCAGCCCCAGTTTAGGAACATGTTTGATTTGGTATTTTTTAAGAATTTGGATTTTTTTATTTAAATTATTTTATATATATATTTTTTAAATTATTTTGAAGTGATGATATTAAAAATAATTTTTATAAAATAAAATAATATTATTTTAATATATTTTCAAACAAAAAAATACTTTAAAAAATAACTATTATAACACTTCCAAACACCATTTCTGATCAAAGATAATTAAAAATTTGGACATGAATATATTAAAGAGAGAGGTGGAAAGTTTGTCGTTCATAGAGACGACAGGTTCCTGTTAGTAACATGCACCTTCAACAAAGTAGCAATGGAACCCCTCAATCAATCATTATTTTCACATTTTGTTGTTTTCTGTGTAATGGCATGTTTTGTATACTATAATGCTTGCTTAAACAAGATATATTTTTGTTAATCTGCGATGGGATTTAGAATTAGTGTTGCTTTAGCTATGCGAGCTGTACTGTTTGTTTTTATATTTTAAAAAAATTTTAAAAAAATTTGTTTTATATTTTACTTTAAATTAATATTTATTTAGTATTTTCAGATCATTTTAATGTGCTAATATTAAAAATAATTTTAAAAAATAAAAAAGTATTATTTTAATACATTTTCAATTAAAAAATACTTTAAAAAACAACTGCGATGACACTTTTAAACACGCTAAATTTTGCTTGTCCATCTCCTGTAAGATCAGGTATAATGACACTGGTAAAAAATTGGTATCGATTATTATATTTTTTTTTAAAAAAAAAACGATGTCGTTGAACCTTGCAACTATATATAAAAAATACAGTTATTTTTTTTTTAAATTGGAAATCTCCGGACTCGAAGCTGATTTTTTCCCTTTTCCAGACCCAATAAATTTGACGCAAGGATGAAAATGTGTATCTAGATGGAAACGAGAGGCAAAATCACCGTTTTGCTCCCTATATACGTGGCAGATAGAACGAGGAAACTTGATTGATTTACATCAAGATATTGATTTGTCCTCCGTAAATAATTGTATTAACTAGGACGCTTTAAAAAAGACCATGGGTGTTTTTGGTAATGTGGGGAGATTAGTCTAAAATTGTGTTTTTTCCTATCACAATTTAAAAAATATTTAATTAATTAACACATCTAAATTTTACATGAATCTCACTTAAAAATTAATTTAAAAATCTTAATTCAAAAAAGTTATAATTTATAAAAAAAATTATATTAATTTTTTAAAGTCATAATTACAAAAACTATTACTATATTAAATACATTTCAGAACTATGAGTGATTAATTGAAGTTTTTTGAAAAGTTTTTTATATAAGTTCGTTTGAGAGTGTAATTACATTTGTTTTTCAAAGTATTTTTCACTCGAAAAATATATTAAAATGATATTTTTTAAAAAATTATTTTTATATCAATGCATTAAAATGATATGAAAACATCAATAAAATATTAATTTAAAATAAATAAAATAATTTTTTTAATTTTTTTTTTAAAAATACTTTTAAGATATAAAAATAAATATACACTGATGTTATTTATTGTTGATAGACCACCATTCTCCACCATTAAGTAATACTCTAAAAGGCGTAAGGAAACTACCATAGCTTCCCCACGCCTTTCAGTTATTAATATACTATATTATATTATAGAACTGTTTTTTTTTTGTTTTTTTAATGAATTTTTTTTGTTTGATTTAGTTTGTTAATGTTAAATTTTTTTTATTTAGTAATTAGATTTTCATGATACGGATCCCGGGTTTGATGGGTTAACCTGGTTTGACGAGTTAACCCGAATTTTTTTTTTTAATTAATTTTTTTCGTTTAGTTTAGTTTGTTAATGTTAAATTTCTTTCTATTTAATTATCAGATTTTCATGACACGTATCATGGGCTTGACAAGTTAACTTGGTTTGATGGGTTAACCCAGTTAATTCTGGGTAAACCCGTCAATTTTTTTTTCTATTTAGTTATCAAACTTTCATGATGCGAATCCCAGGTTTTACGGGTTAACCTTATTTAAAGGGTTAACCCAATTAATTCAGATTTTTTTCTTTTTCTTCATTAGTTTTTTCTTCCTCTTGGTTTTTTTTTTAATTAATCTATTTAACTATCACAATTTTATGACACGACCTTATAGTCAGACCCACATCCAATATTCTTGGGTCCGGTATTGCAGTCAGGCTCACTTAAACTTGGATCATGCAAGTTTAATGTTATTATTAATATTATAAATATTACTTTTAAATTAGGCATTGCAGCCAAACCCAAAACTCCTAAATATAACTTTATAGAAAAATTTAACACTTTTACATCAGTTTTTTTTTTTATATTTTTCTATGTTAGAAAAAAAAACCTCACCACATTGCACGGGTGATGTCACTAGTGTCACTTCAAATCGCCGCATTATTCAATCAAGATAATGCACTTTGACAATAACAAATTAGTACATTGAAATGACCGCCAGACATAAATTACTGTCATCAAGCATGATGAAGAAGCTCTTTTTTATTAATTCACTAGTGTATGATATCCACATCACATATCAAAGTATAAGCAGGTGTTCCAGTAATAAGAGCTTGGAATCAAGAGGTTTGTTTCCTCTGTGGTCTCAGGTTCAAGCCCTGTGGTTGCTCATATGATGGCCACTGGAGGCTTACATGGTCATTAACTTCAAGGCCCGTGGAATTAGTCGAGGTACGCGCAAGCTAGCCCGGACACCCACGTTAAACTAAAAAAAAAGTATAACATACATATATTAAAAAAAAAATTCATACCCAAAAATAAATTTACATTAAGCAAATTGAATAATTGAGTTAGCGCGTATACTAATGTGAATCTAACTCATTTTGTTAGAACCCATGAACATATGTTGGTTTTTGGCTAAAAGGCCTTAACATCTCCCCAAACCATCTAACCCCAGCAATGGAGAGAGAGAACCAAGGTTTGTCACGGTGAAGGGAGAGATCGAGTGAGTGAGGTTGCGAGCAGTGCTTGAGAGGAGGGAAAGTGACTGGGAATGTGGTGTAAATTGTAATTTTAAAAATTTTAATTTTGTTTTTAAATTTAAATAATTTTTTTATATATTTTTAAATTATTTTAATGTGTTAATGTGAAAAATAATTTTTAAAAAATAAAAAAATTATTTTAATATATTTTTAAATAAAAAATAATTTAAACAATTACCGCTACTGTAATCTCAAATATACCTTAAAATAAAAAGATAAATAAAATGAGGAAAAAAAAATCAAAACTCCGAGTAGTCACGCACATGCGTGTATAAATAAATAATACATGTATAATTACCTTGACTGTATTAGATTAAGAAATATTTCGTCAACTATGCTAGTTAAAATACCTTTTGCTATTATGTTAATAAGGGAAAAAAACTATTTAAAAGAGTGTATATTTTGACCAGATTCCAAAAAAAATTCAAAGAAAAATACAATACAGGTCGAACATGTAGCAAAGCAAAATAAGATGCAGGTCGCAGTGCACATCGAAAATACTTTTTGCTAGAAAAAACTCTTAAAAAGTGTCTCTATATTTTGACCAGAGTCCAAAAAAAATCCCAGGGAAAACAGACACTGTGTAGAGTACAGTGTGGTATACTCTTTTTGCAGAGGCTGCCCTACTTGCTTTTCCGTCTACTTCAGAGTAGAGGTCCAAACTCCGACATTCGTCAGCTGAAATGACTCCTCGCTCTCCAGCCTGAGAAACAGAAGAGAAGCCAAAGCAAGCACAGGAAGGCAAACAGCACAAACAATGTACCAAACAGTATGATTTTTGCCTGAAATAGCTTAGCGTTAAGAATCAATGGATTACGAAAGGATCGAAAAGCCTCAGGTACTTATTAATTCATCATCATTTTCTTTCTTTCTTTCTTCATTACTCTCTCTTCACCCAATGTATTTTATTAGTTGCTTACATTTTCCTTTTCAAAAAAATAATGATCTGTCTTTTCTCTCAGCCTTTGATCTTTCATACACATTAACGCCAAACCCAACAGTTGTGTTTTTTTTTTTTTTTTGAGAAAAAAAGGAAAGATTCGTATTACTGATTTAGTTGTAATTTGGGGTGGAAATTAGGGAGGAGGAGGATTGTCGCCTGGGAAACTGAGAAGTATGTTGTTGGGAGTGGAAAAGAGGAGAAAGCAACAAGAAGAAGAACTTGAATCTGCTTACGCCTTCAGATCTCAACTTAATCATCTTGATGAAACTGGTAGGCAAAAGGCCTCTCCCCCTTTTTTATTCTCTAATATTTCTGTCTGTGATTTGTTTTATTTTTCTCTTGGAAAGGGGTGGGGGGGTTTAGGCAAGGCGTTAAAGATGTAATTAAGGGATCCAATTGGATTATGTTTCTGCATTTGTTATTTTATAAGAACGGAAGATTTCAGAGCAAACTTGAATCAATATCTCATAATGTGTGTAGGTGGTAGCAGTTCTGATAATTGCAAAGATGTAGATGTTGTTAGTGTACTTCCCGAATACTTTACTTCAGCTACAGTTGATTCCAGGTCTGCATCACAGATGGTTAGTGATGGTGGTAGATTGAAGGATCACTCTTTTGCCAATTCAAGAATTAGGAGCCAGGAAGTCCAATCTTTAGATTACGACAGTGGTCATGATACTGCAATTATGCCCTCCTCGATTTTTGATTTTCAGAAGGCTGAGCGGGCCCCACAAAGAGTGCCCCTTGCTCCATTCTCAAATGCTCCATTCTCAAAACCAGCACCATCGAAATGGGATGATGCCCAGAAGTGGATTGCAAGCCCCACTTGGAACCTGCCTAAAACAGGGCAGGCTCAGGTGCAAGGTGGACAAGGACTGCGGAGGATGGGTAATGTTCTGAGTCGGCAACCTTCTACCAAGGTTGTTGTAGAAGTTCCAGAACAAAAGGTGGTTACATTTGAAGAACCGGATACGAAACGGGTTGATACTAGTCAAGCTAAGAAGGAAACTGGTGTACAAAAACTTAAAAGTTGGGAGGCTGATTCATACCCAATAGCAGATTCTTATGGAAAGCCTGTGCTTATGATTGAGAATTCTGTTGGACAATCAGCTAGTAAGAAATAACCGTTGCTGAGTTTGGTTCATATGCTTAATCATGTTCTGCAATTGATACAGTATTTGTGTTTTGCTTCTTGTTCTGCAAGTAATTTATTTTGTGCTCTGTAGTGCTTGCACTTTCTATTCTGCAACACATTAAAATGTGATTCACTATGTTAGTTGTTAAACGTAGTTGGATAAGGGATCTTGTGAAACCAGTAATGATCTCATGGTATATTAATTTGATAATTGGGTGATTCACTATGTTAGTTGTTAAACGTAGTTGGATAAGGGATCTTGTGAAACCAAAAAAATTTATGGATGAGAGCAAGAAGGTGGTATAGCTGCACTTTGTTAAGCCTATTTTTAATTTGGTTGGGAGCATGGTTCTGATTTCAATTTCTCCCCTAAATTATTTTTCCGGGTTCCATAACAAATTCTCCTAAATTGGAGTTGTCTTTGGCTGTATGATGTGACGATGCTGCTAGAGATAATGGGTCTAGCCTCCTTTTGTTTTTCATAATAAGTTTTTGGTAGAAACTGATAGATTCAATATTCTTCTATAGTAAATTGATATTTTTTTTCATTTCAGTACAAGCATGAAAATATGGAGAAAAAACAAAACTAGTATTACGTGCATCTGTAGAAAGTCTGAAAAGTGTTGGGTTTTTAGTTCTTCGGTTTTTTATGTTAACATCCTTCAGACTAGAAGAAAGTATTGTGACATTTTTTTATCTCATCCATGCATACTCTCGTACCAAATAATATTTGAAGAACGAATGTCATATTCTTTTTGTTTTTTTCTTGCAGTCAGTCTCAGCAGGCATGATTCATCTTTGACCATACACAGTGCAACTACATTTATTCCGCCTCCTTCAACTGCTCGATCTGTATCAATGAGAGATATGGGTACGGAAATGACTCCTATTGCTAGTCAAGAGCCTTCCAGGACAGGAACTCCAGTGAGGGCAACAACACCAATTCTTAGTCCAACTTCTTCTAGGCCATCAACTCCTGGCAGAGCTGCACCGACTTCATCTCCATCAAATCCTTTCAATGACCATCAAAATCCAAACAAGGAATTGTCTGAAAAGGAGCTACAAATGAAAACCAGAAGAGAAATAATGGTTCTGGGGACACAGCTAGGTAAAAAGAACATTGCAGCCTGGGCTAGCAAAGAGGAGGAGGATAAGGATGCATCCACTTCACTGAAAACTATAGGAGCTGATCAACAGAGTAAAAATGTGATTGAAACACGTGCAGCAGCATGGGAGGAGGCAGAGAAAGCCAAGTACACAGCCAGGTATTTTCACTATAAGCCATTAATTAAAAAATTCCTTTCCTTTCCTTTTTATCCCCTCTTATTTTCTTATTACTGACCTATAACATGACATCTTTAACATATAAGCACACATCATACTATGTATGCATTTCAAGTTTTGAAACCTGACATGGTATAAATTGCTCAACATAATGGATTCTAGTAAGTTACGTAACGTGACTGATCTTCACCCTTTACTTGACATGGCATAACTTTAGTTATACACATACAATAGAAATTAGGTGGATGTATTTCTGTTGGACAACATAGAAATTTGTGGAATATCTTAAACGAGGTTTAGGTGAAAGAATACTTTGGTGACGTCCAATGTGATATGCTTTGCTTACTCCAGAAGAAGCAAAACAGTACATTTCCTCGTGGGCCCCAAGAAAGTATTTACCATGCTTTTCTTGTAGAAATCCCTATGGGATAGATAATGTTTGCCAAGCAAGGAAATAGATTTATCTGAAAAGTTTACACTTTTCCAGTCCAGTCTGCTAGATTTTCAGGCCATTAATCTATATAAAGGACGTACTTTTACTTGGGTAATACTTGCTTAGTAATTTTCAATATACGGTTTGAAGAGGAATACTTGCAAATTCTTCAGGTTTAAACGTGAAGAGATGAAAATTCAAGCATGGGAGAATCATCAAAAAGCAAAAACAGAAGCTGAGATGAGGAAAATCGAGGTATTTGATAATTTCTTCTGCTCTATTGTAGCGAAGGTTTTTTCTTTTTCTTTTTAATTCTCTTTTACCTTTTAAAAAATTGGCTTAGAAGTGTAGGGAAGGGAAAGATGCTGGGTGCATAGAAAAGCATAGAAGCCTTCCTTCATATAAGAGGTCGTAGGCATATGCTACTGAATTTCGAACATCTTGAAGATCACCAAGTGCTGATACATGATTTTGTATCCTGTTAGTATGCAACTTGCTTCTATGTGTGTAGAAGGAGGAGATTTCTGAAAAAACCCTTGTGGTTTGGACCATTTTCTATTGTTGCCCTCGGGATTTGTTTGATCATATAGCCTCCTAGTGGTTTTGACTAGTTGCATTATCAGAATTGTTTTGGGGATGATCACAGGGAAGTCTTTTTGCACGAGCCATATATGGAGCGTTGATAACATGATACAGTGCCTTAAACCCAAAAGCTTAAAGCATGGTTAATGAGTCCATCCATATATGTTCACTTTCTTGGCTTTTAACTTGTATAGTATTTGAACTCAAATACATAATCAGAAGCAAAACAGGTGCAATTCTGTTATTTATTACCAAAGTTTGTCCAAGTTTGCTTTGAATAGATATTTCAAAGGAAATGAAATGAACTTTGACAAATTTGGTGATGTGAACTTAAAGTGTTGTTTATATTTAGAATCGTAATATAAATGGTTTCTCTAGAGATAGGCTACTTCATTAAGTTCTTTGTGTTATACTGCCTTCCTCTTATTGAAATTTTGGTGTAGGCAAAGATCGAATTGCACATCTGAAGTGGTTTTCAGCGACCAAAGATGTAGCACATGTTTAGAAAATAAAGCTTTGACGTTGTTTGAAATTTTTGTGAGTGGAATGAGAGGAAGGGTATAAAACATGATGAGATGGAAGTAGATTTTTTATTTGATGTTGGAAAAGGAACTTCCAATGCAAGTTCGAGAGTTTGGCTTGATTTGACACAGTGTAGCGATAGCCAAATTCCTTTAGAAGTTTGTGCTTTGATAAATTATAGATCCAATGCCCCTCCAATATATAATGTGGAACTTACTCTGAATACAAATGAAGGGCTGCAAATTGTTTCAGTCCCCACGACATCCTATCTATTTGCTATAGAAGGTGTGCCCCATTCATATATCACAATCACAATAAGCGTGCTGGATAGGTGTAGCAAGCTATGGTAGTGCATCTATTGTGATTCGAAGCTTGCAAGTAGGTGATATGTATGGAGTATGGTGTTTTTGCACCTCTCTGATTTTCTTTGTTGTAACTAGCATTTGACAAGTAGGTGCTTGAATTTACTCTAGTAATTTCTACATATCCTTGAAGTGTCAACAGTGTTTGTGTGGGAGCGTGCATATGATTATGTATTTGTTTGTGCCTGGTGTGTGTTCTGTGTCTTCTTACAAATTTCTGCTCAACTGTATCTCTTAAGAGGTGCAGCGAGATATGTGGGAGCCTGTACCGAGCATTCCCACTAACATTAGTGGCGGGCTATGCCTCTCTTTTTATGCATTTTTCTAGCTACAATTTCTTATAAATCAATTTTTCACATTTCAATATCATCATGTTAAGATAGTTAGGATCCCAGGATGTTTGCACACTAATTTTGTGATGTTGCCCTGAATGGCCTGTGCACCATGCGTTTTGTGCTGCTGATACTGCGGCGTATCGAGAATTGAGTTCCTTATTCTTCATTTCTAATTGTTGTTCTGTCCACTGTGATGAACATGGCCTCCATGTCATTAGTTCACGAGAATTCCAAGTTTCCCTAACCCACCTTATGCCTTGGAGTTTTCAGAAAAACCTTGTATTAAATTTGTATTGGCCCCTTTCAAAAAAAATCTTCCAGCTTCACCACTGCCTTTGACTGCTGTATATACAAGAACTCATCTCATTGGGAAGCAAACATGTTAGTTCCAATGATATTTCCATTGTCAACAGTTAATCCTGACTCTTCTGCTTTCAGGTTGAGGTTGAAAGGATAAGGGGCCAGGCTCAAGATAGGCTTATGAACAAATTAGCAGCAGCAAGGCACAAGGCTGAGGAGAAGCGAGCAGCTGCAGAAGCCAAGAGAAACAGGCGAGCTGCAAAAACTGAGCAACAAGCAGAGTATATTCGTAGAACTGGTCGTGTGCCTTCCTCATTTACCTTTTGTGGTTGCTGTGGTTGAAGCCTGAGACACATTACTCAAGTGAGGTAGTCTTCACTTTTCAGATTTTTTGTTCTAACCCACCATTTACTTTATCTTGCATCCTTTGTGCACAGGAGCCGGTCCTTGAAAACTAAGATGCTTTTCTACTTTGTAAGAATTGTAATGAACTAGTAGATCTAAAATGAAGTGTTCCCTGATTGCTCTACTAACGTGCCTCTCTCTCTCTCTCTCTCTCTCACTTCATTTACTCTGATATCCTCAATGACGGGTATTTATGATTCGACAAAATTTTCTATTACTAACTGCAAGGGCATTGTATCAGGGGCTTTGGGGCTGCCATTAAAAGTTTTTGAGCTGACCTTCTGAGCACTAACCACTAACTAATGGGTTTATTTCATTAATTTCCTACCTGCAGAGTTATGGAAACACTCCTCTCCATTTAAAATTTAATTACCTCATAAAGTTGTCTTGGATTCGTTAGAGGAGCTCAGTGCATGGGATGAATACTTCTGATCTTTAGCGTATGGTCCTTTTCAAGATATTTTTCACACTTGCAGCAACAGAGTCACCTACCTGGTTTCTAGTTCTAGTCACTTCTTCACCATGGTATGAATACATAAAATCTTCACCATGCGCTGATTGAATTGAGAATATTCCTTAATTTTCAGTCGTCGTGATGGTAAAAAAGAAAGGTTACACCCACCGAATTTTTTTCTTTTTTTTTGTTTCTCCCGGTTTTCCCAAAGTCTATTTGGAAGTGTATCCAAATCTAGTTGGAAGTACAAATTATTTTTTATGTTGAAATGATTCAAAATAATTTTTTTTATTTTTTAAAAATTATTTTTCACATTAGCACATTAAAATGATTTAAAAACATTAAAAATATATTAATTTAAAGTAAAAAAAAAATAAATAAAAATTAATTTTTTAAAAAAACATTTTAAAAAAACAGCACAAACCAGAGCATCAAATAATTGGGGAGAATGGAGATATATAGTTGATTGCCGCAAATGGGCACGCATCCACACGCCTCTGAAAATTTTGACGGAAAGGAACCCCCTAACACCCCCGATTTTTCTTTTTCTTTTTTTTTTCGAATTCTCATCCATGAACTACAAGGTGCCTAGCCCGACACTTCTTTTTTTAGATTTCGTCCAGAAATCACCAAAAAGCATAAAAAGGTCGGGGATTGATTCCTTAAAGAAGTTTTATCGTAATATTAGTAGTAGTTGATTTCTTAGTATTTTTCTTATGAATCTCTTTCAACTTGCTTGTTATTAACAGGAAAATGAATGGAATAAAATAAAATTCAACAAGTATCTCAGTTGACGAGTCCCAACTAACACAACCGCCCTTTGAAGAATAAGAGACTGCCTACTTTGAAGAAGAAAGCCTCTGAACTTTCAATATTGTGTGGTATCCCTGTTAGCGTCATTTCTTCCTGGCCGGACGGAATTTTTGATACCTGGCCAGAAAACCGAAATGAGGTTAAAACTCTAGTCTCCGAGAACAAACAAGCTGTTGTCTCAACCTCAAGCAACAAGTGAAAGAAGATCAATAAACCAAATCTTGAAGCCTACAACAGAAAGATTGTTGATCCGGAGAAGGTGATTAATGGGGAAACTTCAAATGTGTCGTTGAGGCAGATGCTGAGTTTTTTGGGGCTCTGAATTGAAGGATATGAATGACAAGATTGAAGGGTTAAGAAAAAAAAAAGGCAGAGAAAGTGAAACAGAAAACTGAGTCCATTGTCCAGTCTTCCTCTCACTGCATTAGTACTGACCAGTGTATGAATCTGTGTGATGCTTTTGATGATTATAATTATATTATGGCACGGGGGTTTGATAATGAGAACCTATCATTGACTACTCTGGTTTTTTTCTTGTCTTGCTCTGTTGAGACTAGTAATCTTCTAAACATAAGTAGCTCCCTGACAAATTGATATTAGAGTTGGAAGGTTCTGTTTGGAACGAGAGGTGATTGTGGTTAGGCTCCCGTGGCTCTATTTGCTTCCCCATGGTTGAGCAAAAGAAGTAAGCTCCAGTCTTTGGATATCGTAATGAGATTCCTAAATACTTAACCTGGAGGGGGAGTGGTGTTCGAATGGGCCAGTCTCATATGTGAGACGAAGATTTGTTGGGTGCCAATGTGAATGGTAGCTATTCCACGTGAAAAAAGAAAATAAAAAAAGTGTTTATGTATAAGATGAACTCATAACCTAAAAGTCAAGGCTTTTAGGTCAGAGAAGACATCAATCCTTGCGTACACGTTCTCCCAGACACGGGCAGCTCCGCACCAACAATTTTCTGATTTACACCGATTTCAGGACCCATTCTGCGCTACTACTGGCCTTTGCCTCAACCTCTGCCTCCTCTGCCCTTGGTTTTAGTTGTGAGCAGCATGTGGATAATCCGACCTTTGTACCACCAAAACACCTGGGTTTTTTGCCCGGCAAAATTAGTTCATCACTCTTCAAGCCCAGAGTCACCAAGAAAGAACCCGAGGCTTTTCAAGATTTGAGGCTAATTTTGTTTTGAAGTTCTCCATAATTGTTATCATTTGATCACTTAATGTCAATGGCTAATCTTGGATTTTGAAACAACATTAACATGAAAAAAAAAAGGGAGTGTTTATATACAAGATGCAGTCATGATCCAATAGATTATCCCAAACATAGGCGGCCCCGCATCAACAATTTTTTGAGTCACACCGATTTCAAAACCCATTTTGAATTACCTCTCTTCCCTGCCCATGGTTTTGGTTGTTTCCATGTTCCTTGCTACCCTCTGGATAATCAGATCTTCGGCACAAACACTTGTTTTTTTTTTGGCCCAATAAAATCAGATCATTACTGGCATTGTGGTTGCGGATGCTTTTCAAATAACTTTTCGTGCCAAAATACATGCCAATAATTTTTTTCATTTTTAAAAAATTATTTTTGACATCAGCACATCAAAACGTACAAACCATATTAAATTTTAGTAAAAAAAAAATTTAAATTTTTTGAGAACACCGTCGCAGCCGCGTTCCCAAACGTCCACCATTGAGCAGCTTTTTCACCCGCTAATTAAGTACCTGTTAGAATGAACCCAGTCCTTTCAAGATTTGAGTACAACTTAAAAATATTAAAAAATAATATTTTTTATTTTAAATTAATATTTATCAAATTAATCCTCACATCAAAAATAATATTTATTTTCTTATAATTATTTTGATTGAATTCAATTAAATTTTTATTTTTTTTATTTTAAATTAATATTTTTTTAGTATTTTTAGAATAGTTTGATATGATGATATTAAAAATAATTCTTAAAAAAATTAAAAACATATTATTTTCATACATTTCTAAGCGAAAAACACTTTCAAAAGCAACCACTACCACACTAGAATGCTATGATTAAAGGGGGTGACCATGACAATAATAAAGATTGTTTTTTTTTAGAAATACATTAAAATAATATATAATTTTTAAAAAAATATATTTTTAACATCAATATATCAAAATAATCTAAAAACATATACAAAGTATATTTTTTACTTAATTATAATTTAGTAAATAAACAAAAATTACAAAATTACGTTCATCCTTTATGAGCAAAACACCCTCTAAAACCGTGTTTTTACCATGGTCCCGAAATGCTTGCTCCCAACAATTCTATTCTGATGCTAAAATAATCGGGTTATTACATCTTATAGCTCTCTTACAAATTGATATATATATATATATATATATATATATATATATATATATATATATATATATATAAGACAAACGCATGTATC
>Ga0307518_10000526_pt1 | contig 29189 bp, 27 predicted proteins | sample 25_EM_MG_FD_203889 | JGI IMG/M metagenome (GOLD analysis project Ga0307518, IMG submission 203889) | Populus trichocarpa ectomycorrhiza microbial communities from riparian zone in the Pacific Northwest, United States - 25_EM | ecosystem: Host-associated > Plants > Roots > Unclassified | place... | reverse complement strand
CGGGATGTCCTCTGAAAGTCCGTGAAGGCCTCCGTGAGGGACTCTGGGTCCCTCAAGGAGGCCTTCACGGACCGCTAGGCGAGGGCGTCGAGGTCCGCCAGGACGTCCGCGGGCAGTTCGAGTTCCGCGGCGGCGACGTTCTCCCGCAGGTGCGCCGGCGAGGACGTGCCCGGGATCAGCAGGATGTTCGGCGACCGCTGCAGCAGCCACGCGAGCGCGACCTGCATCGGCGTCGCGCCGACCCGGCGGGCGCAGTCGTCGAGCACGCCGGATTGCAGCGGCGTGAACCCGCCGAGCGGGAAGTACGGCACGAACGGGATGTTGATCGCCGCGAGCGCGTCGAGGAGCCCGTCGTTGGCGCGGTTCGCGACGTTGTACTCGTTCTGCACGCAGACGACCGGCGCGATGGCGCGCGCTTCCTTGACCTGCTCCGCCGAGACGTGGCTCAGGCCGAGGTGCCGGATCAGGCCCTGCTGCTGAAGCTCGGCGAGCACCTCGAACGGCTCCGTGATCGAGACAGGGATCGGGAAGACGCCGTGCTCCCCCGCGAGCCGCAGGTTGACCACGTCGAGGACGTCGAGGCCGAGGTTGCGGAGGTTGTCGTGGACCGCGGAGGTCAGCTCCTCGCGGGAGAGCGCCGACGGCCAGCCCTTGTCCGGAGACCGCTTCGCGCCGACCTTCGTGACGATGTGCAGCTCGTCCGGATACGGGTGCAGGGCCTCGCGGATCAGCTCGTTGGTCGTGTGCGGACCGTAGAAGTCGCTCGTGTCGATGTGGGTGACGCCGAGCTCGACCGCCTCGCGGAGGACGGCGATGGCGGCGTCGCGGTCGCTCGGCGGTCCCCAGATGCCGGGGCCGGACAGCCGCATGGCGCCGTAGCCCATCCGGCTCACGGTGAGATCGCCGAGGGTGTGGGTGCCGCCTGGGCTCATGGTCGCTCCTTGTACGAGTGGGTTCCGCTCACCTTATGCAGGCTCGCCTCGCCCGGCGCGTGCGGGAAGGGAGCAAGGGACCTTTGCTACCACTCGGGGCGCTGACCTGCGCGAACAGCCAGGCCGACCAGCTGGTTCGCCAGCCCTTCGGTCAACCCGTCGACGAACATCGCGTGCCCGGCAGGCGCTCCGCGTTCGGCCAGGACCGTCGCCACGGCCTCTCCTGGGTTCGCATAGGGCCACAGTCCCGCGACAAGGATGAAGACCGCCTTCGCGAAATACCCGGCCGCTTCGGCGTCCAACGCGACTCGAGCGCGGACGATGCCGGCGAGCCGTTCGGTCCGTTCACCGGCCCGGGTCTTGAACGTCCGTGCGGTCTCGACGGAGATGTTGCGTTCCAGTACCGCGGCCATCGTGCTGATCAGCTCGCACAGCAGGCGCTGCCGCGAGATCGACGTCGCGATGACGGTCGCGACTCGCTCATATCCGGGGCCGTCGAGGGCGCTCAGCTCGCCTTCGAGCTCGTCGAGCCACGAGACCCAGACCGAGTCCAGGACCTCCAGGAAGATCGCCTCCCGGCTGTCGAAGTACCGCAGCACGTTCGACTTCGCCAGGCCCACCCGATCGCTCAGTTCCCGCAGGCTGATCCGGGAGACGGGCCGCTCGACCAGGAGTTCGCGCGCCACGCCGAGGATCGCCGCACGCCGGGCCTCGACCTGTTCCGGCCGCCGTGCGCGCTGGAAGTCGGGTGCCACGCGGCGCACGGTACCAGACCACCCGGCTGTTATTCGGCGTTCGCGGACCTCCGCGCCTGCACCCGCTTGTAGCTCCAGATCAGCAACGCGAACAGGATGAGCCCGGAAAGGATCAAGCTCGACCCGGTGCTCCAGCCCGCGAGGGGCAACCCCGGCACCAGGCCCCAGACGACCCCGGCGGCCAGCAACCCCAGCCCCGCCAGCACCGAACCCGCGATGCGCAGCGGAGACGAAACGCTGTCCTCGGCCGCCTTCATCGCCCTGTCGCGAATCGGATCGACATACTTCTCCACCGCGGGGAACTCCGAGGCCAGCACCAGCAGACCCGCGAGCACCAGCAGCAACCCGGGCCCGGGCAGCACGAGCAGCGCGATACCGACCGCCAGCAGGATGATGCCCGCGATCAGGATCAGGGCCTGCTTCACGGGTTTTCCGATGCCCACCGTCGTCTCCTCGCCGTCGTCCCTTTCCGTCGATTGTGCCGGTCGGGACGGAAAAGCGCTGGTCCTGACGGTCTGTTTCGGAGGAGACCGTTCGTCGGGGTGATGAACTGTCCGACCTAAGGAGGACCGATGCGCTACATGTTGCTGATCTGCGGGACGCCGTTCCCTGGCGCGGACGACTGCGAAGACCCGCTCGACGAAAAGACCCAGGCGTGGGTCGACGAGATGACCGCTCGCGGAGTGCGCTTGTCCGGCAGCAGGCTCCGGTCGGCGGCCACCGCGACCACCGTGCGACACCGCGACGGCGAACTGCTCGTCTCGGACGGGCCGTTCGCGGAGACCAAGGAACAGATCCTCGGCTACGACCTGATCGAATGCGCCGATCTCGACGAAGCGATCGAGATCGTGTCGAAGCATCCGGTCGCGAAGTTCGCGACCATCGAGATCCGACCGATCTGGCCGACCCCCTGAACGGCCTCGTGCCGGGGCCGGTGGGCGTGAGTGTCACCGCGAGTGAGGGGTGTGTGGATATGGGGACATTCAACGTCCCCATATCCACACACCCCGTCGTGAGCGGACCTGTCACGAGGGACTGTGTGGATTTCTGGTCATCCAACGCACCAAAATCCACACAGTCGGCATCCCGGGGCGGACGGCACGCTTACCCCACCTCGAGATCCCCTTGAACGGCCTCGTGAGTGGCAAGGACGGTTCTAACCGTCTTTGCCACTCACGAGAGCAAAGGTCCCTTGCTCACCCACCGGCCAGCAGCTGTTCGAACGGCACGAACCCGCTCTCCGGAGCCGAGGCGGCCCCTTCCGCCGAAAGCCGCGAGGCGAACTCCCGCCCGGCCCGCGACGCCCGCTTGTCGAGGTCGCCCGGAGACGCCCAGTCCGACGAAGCCGCGTACACCGCCGTCGCGACAGGCTCGGCGCGAAGGTAGGCGAAGAGCGGACGCAGCGCGAAGTCGAGCACCAGCGAGTGCCGTTCGGTCCCGCCGGTGGCGCCGATCAGCACCGGCTTCCCGTCGAGCGCCTTCTGGTCCAGCACGTCGAAGAACGACTTGAACAGTCCGCTGTACGACGCGGTGAACACCGGTGTCACGGCGATCAGTCCGTCCGCGGTGGTTACCGTGTCGATGGCCGCCCGCAGCGCCGGGGAAGGAAACCCGGTCAGCATGTTCTTCGTGACGTCGACGGCCAGATCTCGAAGTTCGATCACCTCGATCTTCACGTCGGGCAGCGCGACGGAAACCGCCGCGGCGAGTTTGTCGGCGAGCAGCCGCGTCGAGGACGGCTGACTCAATCCCGCGGTGACGACAGCGATCGTGGTCATGCCAAGACCTCCAAACGAGAAGCGTGCGTAGGGGCTTCCGGAACGTGAGAAGGACGAAGCGAGTCGAGTTCCTTGCGCAGCACCGGGATCACGTGCTCGCCCAGCAGGTCGAGCTGTTCCAGCACGGTCTTCAGCGGCAGCCCCGCGTGGTCCATCAGGAACAGCTGACGCTGGTAGTCGCCGAAGTGCTCACGGAAGGTCAGCGTCTTGTCGATCACCTCTTGCGGGCTGCCGACGGTCAGCGGCGTCTGCTCGGTGAACTCCTCCAGCGACGGCCCGTGCCCGTACACCGGCGCGTTGTCGAAGTACGGCCGGAACTCCCGCACCGCGTCCTGCGACTTGGGCCGCAGGAACACCTGTCCGCCCAGCCCGACGATGGCCTGGTCCGCCTTGCCGTGCCCGTAGTGCTCGTACCGCTCGCGATACAGGTTGATCAACGCCTGGAAGTGCTCCTTCGGCCAGAAGATGTGGTTCGCGAAGAACCCGTCGCCGTAGTAGGCGGCCTGTTCGGCGATCTCCGGGCTGCGGATCGAGCCGTGCCAGACGAACGGCGGGACACCGTCGAGCGGCCGCGGGGTCGAGGTGAACTCCTGCAGCGGCGTCCGGAACTTGCCGGACCAGCTGACCACGTCCTCGCGCCACAACCGGTGCAGCAGGTGGTAGTTCTCGATGGCCAGCGGGATCCCCTGCCGGATGTCCTGCCCGAACCACGGGTACACCGGGCCGGTGTTGCCGCGCCCCATCATCAGGTCGACGCGGCCGTCGGCGAGGTGCTGCAGCATCGCGAAGTCCTCGGCGATCTTCACCGGGTCGTTCGTGGTGATCAGCGTGGTCGAGGTGGAAAGGATGATCTTCGACGTCCGCGCGGCGATGTAGCCGAGCATCGTCGTCGGCGAAGAAGGCACGAAGGGCGGGTTGTGGTGCTCGCCGGTCGCGAAGACGTCGAGGCCGACCTCTTCGGCCTTGAGCGCGATCCGCACCATCGCCTTGATCCGCTCGTACTCGCTGGGCGCCTCCCCGGTGGTCGGGTCGGTCGTCACATCGCCCACCGTGAAGATTCCGAACTGCATGACCTGCTCCCTGGGCCGGGGTTACATTGCTTGAGCGTTCAACCTCACGCGCGCAAGAAGTATTCCAGACCATCGACGCGGGCTGAAAGGGTGACTTGATCGGCCCGGAAAGTGACCGCCCCCACACTCGAATCCATGTGGCTCACCTCCCTGCTTGTGACAACGTTGACATTCGCTCTCACGCCGGCCACCACCACTCCCGAACCCACCGTCGCGGCGACGATCTGCGCCAAGTACTGCGACGGCCGCGACCCCGCCTTGGCCGCCGGCGAAAGAAGACCCGGCACGGCGTCCGTCTGGGGCCGCGGCATCACGCTGCATCTCTCCGACGGCGACGACATGGGCTGGGGCAGCATCGCCAACGGCGACCCCGGCGACGAAGTCTGGCTCGACCGCTCCTTCGACGGCGGCCGCACCTGGGCGGCCGACAGCCGGATCGGCGACACGAAGATCCCGGACGGCCAACGCGGCTGGCGCACCCTGATGTTCAACGTCGACGACCCCGCCACCCACCGCTTCGGCGCCCTGCGCGCCTGCGGAAAGGCGGGCGACCGGCCGGAAATCGCCTGCACGCCGTGGTTCCGCACCACGGTCGCCGCCAAGGACCGCACCGAAGCCGCGGCCACCGCGCTCATGCAGTTCTACGACAACGGCACCGGACTCTGGCAGACCACGGGCTGGTGGAACTCGGCGAACGCGCTCACCGCGATCCTCGACTACAGCACGCGAACCGGCTCGCAGAACTACCGCTACGCCATCGCGAACACCTTCGATCGCAATCGTGGCAACAACTTCACGAACGAGTACATCGACGACACCGGCTGGTGGGCACTCGCCTGGATCCGCGCCTACGACCTCACGAAGGACCGCCGCTACCTCGACACCGCCGTCATCGCGGCGGACTACATGTACTCCTACCGCGACGGGACCTGCGGCGGCGGGCTCTGGTGGTCGACGGCGAAGACGTACAAGAACGCCGTCACCAACGAGCTGTACGTCAAGGTGGCCGCGTCACTGCACAACCGCCTCCCCGGCGACACACGCCAGCTCGCGCGGGCACGCGAGGTCTGGGACTGGTTCCGCGCGAGCGGCATGATCAACGGCAGCGCCCTGATCAACGACGGCCTGAACTCCTCCTGCGTCAACAACGGCCAGGCCGTCTGGAGCTACAACCAGGGAATCGTCCTCGGCGCGCTGGTCGAACTGCAGCGCGCCACCGGTGACGCCGCCCTGCTCACCACGGCCCGGCGGCTCGCGGACGCCTCCACGACGACCTCGCTCCTGCACACGAACGGGATCCTGCGCGACCCGTGCGAGTCCGGCGACTGCGGCGCCGACGGGCCGTCGTTCAAGGGCGCGTACGCCAGAGGGCTCGGCGAGCTGGACCGTGCCCTGGCGGGCAGGCCGTACCGCGCTTACCTGACGCGCCAAGCGAATTCGACGATCGCGACCAACCGCACGTCGCTCGACCAGCACGGCCTGCGCTGGGCGGGACCGGTCGACAAGATCGACGCCGCCCGTCAGCACAGCGCGTTGGAGGTCCTCACGGCAACCCTCTGATTTGCACCGGGTCCGGGACGTGCAGCCAGGCGCGGACCTCGGTCTCCTTCTCGCGCACGAGCACCTGCCGGTAGCTCATCGTGTCGAGACCGGGGCCGCCCTGGTCCTGGACGTCCTCGTGGAACCGGTCCGACACGAGCACCACCACGGGCGACTCGTCCGGCGCCTCGGCGAGCGCGTCCCGCAGCACGCGCGAGTCCAGCAGCCGGGCGAGCAGCACCTTCGGCCGCCCCGTCACGCCGTACTCGTCGAGCGCGATCTCGCCGGCGTGGATCGCCACCCGTACCCGGATCCGCAGCGCGGGCTCGGTGACGACGTTGTACCGCGCCAGTTCCGCGGTCAGCCGCGAGAGCAGCGGGTACACCAGGCGGAACTTCGGGAAATGCGGCGGGACCACGACGATCATGCCGTCCCCGGTGTCGCGCTTCAGGCAGGCCGTCCAGGCGATCCCGCTGGTCTCGAAGGAGGTGGCGAGGAGGCCGAAGAGCATCCGCCGGACCTGGACGAAGATCTCGCTGCTGCGGCCGACCTGGCCGAAACCGGAGATGTCGATCGAGAACAGCCCGCAATGCATGCCGGACTCGACCCAGGCCGTCGGCGGCGGATAGAGGATCTTCGTCCGCAACCGCGCGAGGTGGACGCAGGTCACGGTGACGAACAGGATCGTGCCGAAGAGCCAGGCGAACGAGAGCATCACCTCCGACTCGCCCTCCGCCGCCGCCCGCTCCAGCAGGAACGTCATCGCGAAGGCGATGCCGCCGTAGCCCAGCACGTACAGCCAGAGGACGCGTCGCCGAAGCCGGATCGCGGCGTGCGCGACCGGGAGCAGCGCGAGGATGCCGAACGACCCGATGACCACCACGAAATACCAGAGACTCACGACGCGTTGTGCGGTCGAGACGCGCGTGGGACCGGTTCCGACGGCCACCTTGTTCCCCCCGTCACCGTGTGACACCGGAAACGATAACGCCTCATCCAAGCGTTGAGGAAGCCGCTTTCCCCAGCCGTGACCCGCCCATCGGGACAGGGTGATGCGCCACACCGGGGGCTCGGGAGGACGAAGCTGTCGGAGGGGGCGGATATCCTCCAGTACGGTGTCGCGTTGAACACCACCTCCACGAGCTAGTTCGCGAGCCACGACTCCAGGAGAAGTACCCAGTGACTGCTGAGACCCTGTACGGGGCCGACGACCTGACGCATCTCGAGGGTCTGGAAGCGGTCCGCAAGCGCCCCGGTATGTACATCGGCTCCACCGACAGCCGCGGTATCAACCACCTGTTCTCCGAGGTCGTGGACAACTCGACCGACGAGGGTGTGGCGGGTCACGCCACGAAGATCGTGGTCACCCTGCACGCCGACGGCAGCGTCCAGGTCGACGACGACGGCCGCGGCATCCCCACCGGCACGCACGCCAAATCCGGTTTGTCCGGTGTCGAACTGGTGCTGACCAGGCTGCACGCGGGCGGCAAGTTCGGCGGCTCGGGCTACAAGACCTCCGGCGGCCTGCACGGTGTCGGCGCCTCGGCGGTGAACGCGCTGTCGCACCGCTTCGACGTCACGGTGAAGCAGAGCGGCAAGGTCCACCAGATGTCGTTCGCGCACGGTGTCCCCGGCGTGTTCGACGGGCCCGGCCCGAAGGCCAAGTTCACCCGCAAGTCCGGGCTGAACATCACCGGCAAGATGAAGCGCGGCGAGCGCTCCGGCACGTCCATCCGGTACTGGTACGACTCGCGCTACTTCGAGAGCGGCGCCGCGCTCGACGTCGAGGGTGTCCGCGCGAAGATGCGCAACACCGCGTTCCTGGTCCCCGGCGTCACGTACGTGCTGCGCACCGCCGTCGACGATTCGATCAGCGAAGAGACCTTCCACTTCCCCAACGGCCTCGCCGACATGGTCGACTTCCTCGCCCCGTCCGACGAGAAGGCCGTCTGCGGCACGCTGATCATCAACGGCGAGGGCACGTACAAGGAGAACGCCGCCGACGCCAGCGGTGTCATGCAGTCCAATGTGGAGCGTCACGCCGAGATCGAGGTCGCGCTGCGCTGGGGCACCGGCTACGAGCGCACGGTGGAGTGCTTCACCAACACCATCCGCAACGTGCACGGCGGCACCCATCGCCGCGGTTTCGACCGCGCCGTGCTGAAAGCCTTGCAGGACGCCATTTCCAAAACCCGCGGGCTGCTCAAGCCCAAGGAGGACATGCCGACCGTCGAGGACGTGCTCGAAGGTATGACGGCGGTCGTCCACGTCCGGCTGCCGGAGCCGCAGTTCACCTCGCAGACCAAGGACGAGCTGTCCACCGCCGGCATCACCCGGGTCATCCAGGGCATCGTCGACAAGCACATCCGGTCGTGGACCGAAGAGCGCAAGACCAAGTCCGAGGCGAAGATCGTGCTGCAGAAGGTGGTCGACGCGGCACGCGTCCGGCTCACCCAGAAGCAGCAGAAGGACGCCGCCCGCCGCAAGACCGCGCTCGAAGGCGCGGCGATGCCGCCGAAGCTGGTCGACTGCCGCACCACCGGCGTCGCCCGCAGCGAGCTGTTCCTCGTCGAGGGTGACAGCGCCCTCGGTTCGGCGCGGATGGCGCGCGTCTCGGAGTACCAGGCGCTGCTTCCCTTGCGCGGCAAGATCCTCAACGTCCAGAAGGCGTCGCTCGGCGACACCTTGAAGAACGCCGAGATCGCCTCCATCGTGCAGGTGCTCGGCGCGGGCAGCGGGCGCACGTTCGACCTGTCGACCATGCGGTACGGCCGGGTGATCCTGATGGCCGACGCGGACGTCGACGGTTCGCATATCCGCACGCTGCTGATCACGCTGTTCGCCAAGTACATGCGGCCGGCGATCGAGGACGGCAGGCTCTACGCCGCGATGCCGCCGCTGCACAAACTGGTCACCAAGGGCCGCAACCCGGAAACCCACTTCACCTTCACCCAGAAGGAGATGGAGACCAAGTACGCGGAGCTGGAGCGGGCGGGCAAGCAGATCGTCACGCCGGTGCCGCGGTTCAAGGGTCTCGGCGAGATGGACGCCGACGAACTGTGGGACACCACGATGAACCCCGCCACCCGCTCGGTCCGCCGGATCACGCTCGACGACGTCGAAGCCGCGGAGAACGCGCTCGAACTGTTGATGGGCGAGAAGGTCGAACCGCGCCGCAACTGGCTGGTCGAATCCTCCGACCGGGTCGACCGCGAAGCCATCGACGCCTGATTTCGTTGCTATTCAAGGAGCTTTGAGCAATGGCACGCCGTAAGGGCACCACCACCAAGGTCGACCCGTCAGCGTTCGACAAGCCCGGCGCGAACGTCTTCGACAACTCGCTGAAGACGGAGATCGAGGATTCGTACCTGGAGTACGCCTACTCGGTCATCCACTCGCGGGCGCTCCCGGACGCGCGGGACGGGCTGAAGCCGGTGCACCGCCGGATCATGCACTCGATGAACGAGAACGGCTACCGGCCGACGCACGCGTACGTGAAGTCGGCGCGCGTCACCGGCGACGTGATGGGTAAGTACCACCCGCACGGCGAAACGGCGATCTACGACGCCATGGTCCGGCTCGCGCAGGACTTCTCGCTCAACGTCCCCCTGGTCGACGGGCACGGCAACTTCGGCTCCCCCGACGACGGCCCGGCCGCCTCGCGCTACACCGAGGCGCGGCTGTCCCCGGAGGCGATGCTGCTGGTCGGCGAACTCGGCGAGGACACCGTCGACTTCCGGCCGAACTACGACGGCTCTCTCGAAGAGCCGTCCGTGCTGCCCGCGGCGTTCCCGAACCTGCTGGTCAACGGCACTTCCGGGATCGCGGTCGGGATGGCGACCAATATGATCCCGCACAACATGAGCGAGGTCATCGGCGCCGCGCGGTGGCTGATCAACCACCCGAACGCCACCCTCGACAAGCTGATGGAGTACGTCCCCGGCCCCGACCTGCCGACCGGCGGTTCGCTGCTGGGGCTGGACGAGGTCCGCCGCGCGTACGAGACCGGCCGCGGTGTGGTGCGCATGCGCGCCAGCGCCGAGACCGGGCCGCTGGAGGGCAGCCGCGGCCGTCAGGCCATCACCATCACCGAACTCCCGTACGGCGTCGGCCCGGAGAAGGTGATCGAGAAGATCACCGACGAGGTCAACAAGTCCAAGCGGCTCACCGGCATCGCCGACGTCAAGGACCTCACCGACCGCGAGAACGGCACGCGGCTGGTCATCGAATGCAAGGTCGGCGTGAACCCGCAGGCGCTGCTGGCGGATCTGTACCGGCTCACGCCGCTGGAGCAGTCGTTCGGCATCAACAACCTGGTGCTGGTGGACGGGCAGCCGCAGACGCTGGGGCTCAAGGCGCTGCTGGAGGTCTTCCTCAGCCACCGGTACGAGGTCGTCACCCGCCGCACGCGGTACCGGCGCCGCAAACGCGAAGAGCGTCTGCACCTCGTCGACGGTCTGCTGATCGCCCTGCTCAACATCGACAAGGTGATCAAGCTGATCCGCGAGAGCGAGAACGCCGCGGCCGCGAAGGACGGCCTGATGAAGCGGTTCAAGCTCTCGGAGATCCAGGCGACGTACATCCTGGACACGCCGCTGCGGCGGCTCACCAGGTACGACCGGATCGAACTCGAGGCCGAGCAGGACAAGTTGCGCGCGGAGATCGCCGAGCTGTCGAAGATCCTCGACGACGAGTCGGTGCTGAAGAAGGTCGTCTCGGCCGAGCTGGCCAAGGTCGCCAAGGACCACCCGACCGAGCGCCGCACCGCGCTGATCGACGGCGACCTCAAGGAGGTCCTCGCCGCGTCGAAGCCGTCCGGTCCGCTTGAGGTCGCCGACGATCCGTGCCAGGTGATCCTCTCGGCCACCGGGCTGGTCGCGCGGACGGCCGCGGAATCGGAGGAGGCGTCGGAGGTGCGGCGCCGCAACGGCCGCGTCAAACACGACTCGGTGGCCGCGGTGGTCCATTCGACCGCACGCGGGCAGGTGCTGCTGGTGACCAACCGCGGCCGCGCGTTCAAGACCGACGTGCTGCCGCTGCCGGTGCTGCCCGAGCAGGCGGGCACAGTGTCGCTTCGCGGCGGAATGGCCGCGAAGGAACTGGTGCCGCTGGAGAAGGGCGAGCGCGTCATCGGCCTGGCCCCGCTCGGTGACCAGGCGGCCGGCTCCCCCGGTCTCGCGCTCGGCACGAAACACGGCGTCGTGAAGGTGTGCGCGCCGGAATGGCCGGTCCGCTCCGACGAGTTCGATGTGATCAGCCTGAAGGACGGCGACGAGGTCGTCGGCGCCACCTGGCTCACCGATGGCAACGAGACGCTGGCGTTCCTGTCGTCCGAAGCGTCACTGCTGCGCTACGCCGCTTCGCTGGTGCGGCCGCAGGGTCTCAAGGGCGGCGGTATGGCGGGAATCGTCGTGCGCGGCGACGCGGAAGTGGTCTTCTTCGGCGCGATCCGCACCGACGACGCCGAACACGGCGAGCCGATGGTCGTCACCGCGACCGGCGCGAGCGTGAAGGTGACCCCGTTCAGCGAGTACCCGGCCAAGGGCCGCGCGACCGGCGGTGTCCGGGCGCAGCGGTTCCTCAAGGGCGAAACGCGGCTGATCGTCGGCTGGATCGGCCCGCGTCCGGCCGGCGCCGCCCGCAACGGCGACCCGGTGGAACTCCCCGAAGTCGACCTCCGGCGCGACGGCTCCGGCCACGCCCACCCCGGCCCGGAGGTCGTCGGTCACCTCATCGAACGGGACTGACCCCACCCACGCGTGATTGGAGCCGTAACTCGCGTGATCGAGCACGAGACTCGCGTGCTCGAAGCCGTAACTCACCCGCCCCGCGAGTTACGCCTCCAATCACGCGAGTTCCGGCCCCAATCACGCGAGTTACGCCTTCAATCACGTGTGTCGTCCGTCTGATCACACGTGTCGTCCGTCTGATCACAGGTGTCGTCCGGTCGGTCACGTGTGCCGTCCGTCGGGGAGCCGCCGCCCGCGTGGTAGCAAAGGTCCCTTGCTCCCTCAGCGACCGAGCAGGCCCTTCGCGATGTGCGTCACCTGGATCTCGTTGCTCCCCGCGTAGATCATCAGCGACTTCGCATCGCGCGCGAGCTGCTCGACGCGGTACTCCGCCATGTACCCGTTACCGCCGAATAGCTGCACGGCCTCCATCGCGACCTCGGTGGCCGCCTCCGACGAGTACAGCTTCATCGCCGAAGCCTCGGCCAGCGTCGGCATCTTGCCCGCGCGCAGGGTCTCGATCAGCTGGAAGACCATGTTCCGCACGTTGATCCGCGCGACCTCCATCTTCGCCAGCTTGAGCTGGATCAGCTGGAACCGCCCGATCTCCTGGCCCCACAGCTTCCGGTTCTTCGCGTAGTCCACGCAAAGCCGATGACATTCGTTGATGATCCCGAGCGCCAGCGCCGCGACCCCGATCCGCTCGACGGCGAACCCCGACTTCACCTCGGCCTTGCTGTCGCCGTCGCGGCCGGTCTCGGACTCGCCGAGCAGCCTGTCCCGCCCCAGCCGGACGTCGCTGAAGAACAGCTCGCCGGTCGGCGACGACATCATGCCCATCTTCTTGAACGGCTTGCCCTGCGTGAGCCCGGGCATCCCCTTGTCCAGCACGAACGTCAGCACCTTGCGGTCACGCACGTCCGAGCCGTCGTCCAGCTTCGCGTACACGATGATCGTGTCGGCGTACGGCCCGTTGGTGATGAACGTCTTCTGTCCATTGAGGACATACTCGTCACCGTCGCGCCGCACCGACGTCTTCATCCCGCCGAAAGCGTCCGAGCCGGAGTCGGGCTCGGTGATCGCCCACGCCCCGACCTTCTCGAACGTCGCCAGCCCGGGCAGCCACCGCTCCTTCTGCGCTTGCGTGCCCTTGGTCAGGATCGTCTGCGCGGTCAGCCCGATGCTCACGCCGAGCGAGGCGACGATGCCGAGGCTGACCCCGGCCAGTTCGCTCACCGCGATGAGCGCCATCGCCTCCTGCCCACCGAACGCCAGACCGCCGCCGGACCCGCGCTCCCCAGACAGCAGTTTCGCCACCGATTCCCGCGCGAGCGCGTCGATGCCGAAGGACGCGAACATCTTGCGGATGATGTCGTACGGCGGCAGCGTCCCGCTTTCCAGCGCGTCGAGATGCGGCCGGATCTCCTTGTCGATGAACTCCCGGATGGCGTCCCTGATCAGCAGGTCGGTCTCGGACCACTCGATCACGGGAGCCTCGCGGCGATGTCGTCGATCGCCCAGGCCGCCTCGGTTTCGATCACCTTGACGTCGTGCCAGCCCGCGAGTTCGGAGATCGCGCCGCCCTGCACCGCGAACACCTTGCCAGTGAGCGGGCATTTCTCGGTCGCGAGGTAGGCCACCAGCGGCGAGATGTTCGCCGGGGAGAACGCGTCGAACTCCCCCTCTTCGACCTCCTGCGCGAAGATCGCGCCCATCCCCGGCGTCGCCAAGGTGAGCCGCGTGCGCGCGATCGGCGCGATCGCGTTGACCCGCACGCCGTAACGTTCCAGTTCCTCGGCGGCGACGAGCGTCAGCGCCGCGATTCCCGCCTTCGCCGCGCCATAGTTCGCCTGTCCCGCGTTCGGCAGTGTGGTCCCGGACGCCGACGCGGTGTTGATCACCGAACCCGCGACCGGCTCACCGGCCTTGCTCGCGGTCTTCCAGTACGCGGCCGCGTGCCGCAGCACCGCCGCGTGCCCCTTCAAATGCACGGCGATCACGGAATCCCATTGGGACTCCTCGAGACCGGCGATGAACGCGTCGCGCAGGATGCCCGCGTTGTTCACGACGACGTCGAGCCTGCCGAATTCGTCCACCGCCTGCGTCACCAGTTCGGCGGCGCCCGCCCAGTCGGCGACGTTGGCCGTGTTCGCCACCGCCTTCCCGCCCGCCGCGCGGATCTCGTCGACGACCTCCTGTGCGGGCCCGGCGTCGCTGCCGCTGCCGTCGTTCGCGCCGCCGAGGTCGTTGACCACGACGCTCGCGCCCTCCCGCGCGAACAGCAGCGCGTGCTCGCGGCCGATCCCGCGTCCGGCGCCGGTGATGACGGCGACGCGTCCGTCGAGTGCTCCCATGGCTTTGCTCCTACTCCGCGAATTCCGCGAGGCCGTCCTTGATCACGACGGTCTCGCCGACGGTGGTTTCGAACGCGTAGCTCCCGCCACCCGCGCTCCAGATGGACGTCGTAAGGTCCTGGCCGGGCAGCACCGGTTTGGCGAACCGGACGGCGAACCGCTTCAGTCTGTCCACATCGGACCCGGCGACCTCGGTCAGCAGCGCCCACGAGGTGAACGCCATGGTGCACAGGCCGTGCGCGATGATCCCCGGCAGTCCCGAATCCTTCGCGACCTCTTCGTCGAGATGGATCGGCATCGGGTCGCCGGCGGCGGGCGCGTACCGGTACGTCTGGTCGTCGTCGACGTGCTGGTTCACCTTCGCCACCGGCGCCTGCGAGCGAAGGTCTTCGTCGAACTTGTGCTCCGGCCCGAGTTCGCCGCGCGTTTCCCCGGTGTCGAAGCCGCGCACGAACAGCGTCACGTACTGCTCGTTGACCAGGTCGCCGTCGTCGGTCCGGCATTCGAGGTGGATGGTGCCGCGGGTGCCGTTCGGCAGGCCCTCGTAGCCGGTCATCCGCGCGCGCGACACGAGCTTGTCGCCGGGACGGATCGGCCGGTGGAACCGGAATTCCTGCTCCCCGTGCACGATCCGGCCGAACAAGCCGACGGGGACGACCTCGAGCGCGGGTTCCATCAGCGACTCGAACACCGGCACGATCGCGAACACGGGACTCGCGACGTCACCGGCGAGGTGCGCCGGGATCGGGTCGTTGGTGGCCTTCGCGTACTCGATCAGCCGCTCGCGCGTGACCTCGAACCGCGACTCGTCGGTCCACTTGCCGAGCCCGCCGGGGTCGAACCGCTCGGTCACGAGACCAGCGCCTTGAAGTTCTCGAGGGAGGCGTCGAGGTTCTTCTTGCCGTCCTTTTCGACGGCCTTGCCGAGCGCGCCGACGATCATCTGGCCGGCGAACTCCGCGTCGATGCTGGCGAGCGAACCGTCTCCGGACGCCTCCACGGACAGCTCGAACTTGACCTTCACCCCGGCCATCCCGGTGCCGGAGATCGCCAGCTTCGACGGCGCCTCGAACTCGTCGACGGTCCAGGTGATCGTGTTCGGCATCCCGAGCATCGTGACGACCTCGGAAGCCTGGGCTCCCTTGGAGAATTCGGCCGGGACCTCGCCCTTCCACTTGGTGTGGATGGTCAGCCACTTCTCGAAGTTGTTGGGGTTGGAGAACTCCGCCCACACCTTGTCGGGAGCGGCCGGGAGTTCGACGGAGGCACTGATCTTGCCCATGGTTCTTCCTTTCGGGGTCAGCGCTCGGCGCGCTGGTAGGCGGTGACGACGGCGGCGCCGCCGAGTCCGATGTTGTGCTGCAGCGCGGCCTGGACGCCGTCGACCTGGCGTTTGTCGGCGGTGCCGCGCAGCTGCCAGGTCAATTCGGCGCATTGCGCGAGGCCGGTGGCGCCGAGCGGGTGCCCCTTGGAGATCAGCCCGCCGGACGGGTTGACGACCCACTTCCCGCCGTAGGTGGTGTCTCCGGAGTCGACGAGCTTCCCGGCCTCCCCTTCGGCGCAGAGCCCGAGCGCTTCGTAGAGCAGGAGTTCGTTGGCGGAGAAGCAATCGTGCAGCTCGATGACCTGGAAGTCCTCCGCGCCGAGCCCGGCCTGGTCGTACACCTGGCGCGCGGCCTGGACGTTCATGTCGTAGCCGATGATGTTCTTCGCCGTACCGTCGAAGGTGCTGGCGAAGTCGGTGGTCATCGCCTGCCCGACGATCTCCACGGCCTGCCCGGACAACCCATGTGAGTCCACAAAGGACTCACTGGCGAGGATCGCCGCGCCGGAGCCGTCCGAGGTCGGCGAGCACTGGAGCTTCGTGAGCGGGTCGTAGATCATCCGCGAGTCGAGGATGTCCTGCAGCGAATAGCTTTCCTGGAACTGCGCGTACGGATTGTTCACCGAATGCCGGTGGTTCTTCTCGCCGATCTTGGCGAAGTGCTCTGCGGTGGTGCCGTAGGTCTTCATGTGCTCGCGGCCCGCCGCGCCGAACATCCACGGCGCGGGCGGGAAGAGCACTTCGGAGATCTCCGCGAGCGCCTGGAGGTGCCTGCCCATCGGCTGCTCGCGGTCGTCGTAGGTCGAGCCGAGCGATCCGGGCTGCATCTTCTCGAAGCCGAGCGCGAGCGCGCAGTCCGCGCGGCCGCCCCGGATCGCTTCCGCGGCCAGGTACAGCGCGGTCGACCCGGTCGAACAGTTGTTGTTGACGTTGACGACCGGGATCCCGGTCATGCCGAGCTCGTAGACCGCGCGCTGCCCCGAGGTCGACTCGCCGTAGACGTAGCCGACGTAGGCCTGCCGCACCTCGTCGAAGGAGATCCCGGCGTCGGCGAGCGCCTTGGTCCCGGATTCCTTGGCCATCTGCGGGTAGTCCCAGCCCTCGCGGCGTCCGGGTTTCTCGAACTTCGTCATGCCCACGCCGACGACGTACACCTTGTTGGCCACCACGACGCTCCTTGTCGTTGCCGGGTCGCTGCTGCCACTGAAGATACAGACAGGTCTGTATTTATCAACCCTTACATACAGGTCTGAACGGATGTTACTTACGGCACTGTGCGTGTCAGGTGACGCAGACGGGAGGGTCGCACCCCCGTTAAACAGGGAGAACACGACTCACAGGGGGTAACGATGAAACGGACGAGCATGGTCTTGGCGGCCACCGTCGCCGCCGGACTGCTGTCGGCGGGCACCGCCTCGGCGACCGGGTGGACGATGAGCTACCTACGGCCGCCGGGCGGGGACGCCATCCGGGTGGTGGCCACCGACGGGGCCGGAAGCTACGCGGGGCACTCCGACCGGGGGCTGCTCACCTGGTCGGGCTGGATGGTGCGGAACCACGGCTTCCCGGCGGGCCACGACACGGTCGAAGCCGTGGACGAGAACACGTCGAAGGCGATTCTCACGAACGGGTACGCGATCTCGACGAGGACCAAAAGCTCGTTCGTCTTCCAGAACGGCGGATTCCAAGTCCTGGAGAAGGTCCCGGGGTACTCCCAGACAAGGGTCACCGGGATGAACAACCGCGGCGACATCGTCGGCCACGTGTACAACGATCCGCGCTATGGCTCGTGGGCGGCGTTCTGGCCGGCCGGCGACCGCGCGCACCCGGTGCTGCTGGACTCCCCGCCACTGCTCCGCCCGGTGGACATCGACCACGACGGCACGATCCTGATGCAGGAGCAGGGCGGCGGCGTCTGGCTCTGGAAGGACGGCGCGGCACGGCAACTCGTCCTTCCCGAGGGCGTTCGCGAAGCACGCGCCATCGCGATCCGGGACGGCAAGGTGCTGGCCGATCTCCAAGGGGGCCAACGGCTTTGGACGGCCCCTGACACCTCCATCCCGGTGCCGGAGACCATGACGGTGACCGCGCTCAACGGGTCAGGACTCCTCACCGGCTGTTTGCGGACCATGGGTACCGCCACGATTCCCGCGGCGTGGACGCCGGGCGGCCCGGTGGAGACGCTGCCCGCGCCGTCCAGCGGTTGCGGCGCGATCGTGAGCGACAACGGGGAAATCATGGGGACTCTGCAGGACGACGACTACTTCGACAAGCTCGTGGTGTGGCGCCGTGGCTAAAGTCGGGGCATGGATCCCGAAGAGCTTCGGCAGCGGTTCTCCCTGCTGACCACCGCACATCTGACCGACGGCTGTGTGCGCGCCGGCGTTCAGGTCCGGTGCGCGCCCACCGGCACGCACTCGGTCGTGCCCGGCGCCCGCGTCGCCGGGCGGGTCACCCCCGCCCGGCACGTCGGCAGCGTCGACGTCTTCCTGGAGGCGTACGAGATCGCGAACCCCGGCGACGTCCTCGTCGTCGACAACGGCGGCAGGCTCGACGAGAGCTGCGTCGGGGACCTCGCGGTCCTCGAAGCGGAGGCCGCCGGGCTGAGCGGTGTGGTCATCTGGGGGCTGCACCGCGACACCGCCGACATCAAGAAGATCGGGCTGCCGGTGTTCAGCCTCGGCTCGATCCCGACCGGCCCGCTCTCGGTCTCCGCCCGCCCGGACGGCGCGCTCGAATCGGCCGTCGTCGGGGAGTGGACGGTGACGCGGGAAGACCTCGTGTTCGGCGACGAAGACGGCGTCCTGTTCGTCCCGGCCGACCGAGCGGACGAGGTCCTGGACCGCGCCGAAGGCATCCGCGACACCGAGCGGCGTCAGGCCGACCGGATCCGCGGCGGAGAGTCCCTTCGCGAGCAGGTCCGCTTCGCCGACTTCCTCGCGGAGCGCGCGAAGTCGCCTTCGCTGACGTTCCGGCAGCACTTGCGGGCGGTCGGGGGCGCCATCGAGGAGTAGCAAGGGACCTTTGCTACCACCTGACTCCGGGCACACCGCGCCTGTCGTCCGTGAAGGCCTCCTTGAGGGCCCCAGAGTCCGTGAAGGCCTCCTTCACTACCTTCAGGGTAGGCAAGGAGGCCTTCACGGCGACCGCGGGAGCAAGGGACCTTTACTACCACCAGGCCTCTGACCTGCGGAAAGAGAGCAAGGGACCTTTGCTACCACTTGCGGCCCGGCCCGCCCCGCTCATCCTCGTGCGGTCTTCGAGCCACCGAGCCACAGCAGACCGTCGATGACGAAGCGGTTCTGCACCTCACTGGCGAAGGTCGACGAAAGCGGCTGGTTCGTCTCGTAGTTCATCTTGTTGTGCCCGAAGTTGACGTAGAGCATCTTGTACTTGGCGTTGGTCCAGAGGATCGGGTAGTACCCGCTGCACCAGGACTGGTTCGGATCGGGTCCCGAGCGGGAAGCTCACCGGGTCCACCGACGCGAGGATCCGGATGTCCGGGTTCTTGCGCAGGTCGCTGGTCCAGGCGTACCACTCGCTCACCGACGAGGTGAACGTCGCGGGCAGCCGCGTGGTCGAGGGATGCGGCCGGTTCTCCACTTTCAGCGTCGCCGTCGTCGGGCCCCAGGTGTTGGACTTGAACGCGCCCGTGCCGAGGAACCTGTTGTGATACCAGTCCCAAGTGGACGGATTCGTGTTGAACGCGGCAACGTGGAAGCCGAAGAACGCGCCGCCCGAGTTCATGTAGCGCTCGAAGCCCGAACGCTGCGCCGAGGTCTGCGGCAGATCGTCCAGGAACAGCACGACCTGGTACTGCGAAGGCTGCAGCGAGTTCAGCCGATTCCAGTCGTTGGTCGCGGTGTAGCTGAAGTTGTTCTGTGAAGCGGTTTTCGGGAACCATTGGTTGGCTTCCTTGACGAAACTGATGTGCGCCGCGTCGTAGGTGCCGTTGTAGAACGCGAGCACCTTGAAGGCGGGTGCCGCCTGTGCCGTCACCGGCGCCAACGCCAGTGCGAGACACGAAACGAACAGCAGAGCGAGCCGGACCGCGAATTTCCTCATACTTCACCACCCATGCCGAGAGTGCGTAAGTTCACAGCTTGAATTAACACATGACACAGCATCGGTGGTCTAGACCTGCGAGAAATACGGTTCCCGGTGACCGGCATCGGTCCGGATCGATAACCTGGAGATTATGGAACTGCGGGATATCGAGATCTTCCTGGCGCTGGCCGACGAACTGCATTTCGGCCGCACCGCGGAACGCCTGCACGTCTCGCAGGCGAGGGTGAGCCAGACGATCAAGCAGGTGGAGCGCCGGATCGGCGTCCCGCTGTTCGCCCGCACCAGCCGCCGGGTCCGGCTCACACCGATCGGCGAACGGCTGCGGGACGACCTCGGCCCCGCCTACCGCGCACTGCACGAAGGCATCGACCGCGCGATCGCGGCCGGTCGCGGGATCGGCGGCGTGCTGCGGTTGGGCTTCGAGGCGCCGGGCGTCGCCGACCTGACCGAAGGCCTGCTGGACCGTTTCCGGCAGCGCTACCCGGACACCGAACTGCTCATTCGGGAGGCTGATTTCGCCGACCCGTTCGCGATGCTGCGATCGGGTGAGATCGACGTGCTGGTGACTCTGTTTCCCGTCGACGAACCCGATCTCACGACCGGACCGACCGTGTACACCGAACCGATGGTGCTCGCGGTGTCGTCGAAACACCCTTTCGCGCGACGGAAGTCAGTCACCCTCGACGACCTCGCCCGCGACACCGTCCTTCGCGCGGCGCATCCGCCGGAGCCGTACTGGATCGAGGAACCGCGGCAGTGGCTGACGCCGGCCGGGCATCCCGTGAGCCGGGGAACCCCCTTCGCGACCTTTCAGGAGCTGCTCGCCGCGATCGCCACCGGTGCCGGTATCTGCCCGCTCGCCGCGCACGCGCGGGAGTACTTCAGCCACCCGCGAATCCGCTTCGTGCCCTTCGCCGGCTCGCCCGACGTCGAGTGGGGCCTCGTCTGGCCGCGCTCCGCCGAGACAGCCCGCGTACAGGCCTTCGCCGCCGTCGCCTCCGCTTCGCGCCCCTGACCTGCGAAAGGGAGCAAGGGACCTTTGCTACCACCCGGCCGCCCCACCAGGTACCGAAGTACATGAAGGCCCCCTTCCTGTACCTAGGCGCAAGGAAGGGGGCCTTCATGTACTCCACACGAACTAGCTGACGACCTTCTGCACCCAGTCCTGCTCGAGCTTCACGACCTGCCCGTTCGCGGTGACGGTCGGCGTGCCGAAACCGGGGCCGTTGCCGAAGTCCTGCTGCAGCGACGGGTCTCCTGCGATCTTCTTGTACGCGTCCTGGATCTCCTGCTCGTACGCGCCACTGTTGACCTTGAGCGCGAAGGCCGGGTCGGAGATGCCGACGTCCTGACCGAGCTTGATCAGCTGCGCCTTGTCGAACCCGCGTCCGCCTTCCTCCGGCTGGTCCTTGAACAGCGCGTCGTGGAAGGCGAGGAACTTGCCCGCGTCGGCCGCGGCGAGGGAGGCGTTGGCGGAGTCCAGCGAGTAGCCCGGCGGGTCGGAACGCTGGTTCAGCATCGGCAGCATGTGATAGCGGACCTGCAGCGTCCCGTTGTTCACGTGCTCCTCGATCTGCCCCTTGAACGACTCTTCGAACTGCTTGCAGACCGGGCACAGGAAGTCGGCGTAGACGTCGATGGTCTTCTTCGCCTCGGGCTTGCCGACGGTCACGACGGCCCCGTCGCGCTTCTCGACGACACCGGGCGCCGACGTGCCCGTCTGCGCCCCGATCACCTTGCCCTCGGTGCTGTCCTTGCTGGACGTCGTCCAGATGACGCCACCGATCACCAGCGCGGCGAGGACGACCACCGCGACGGTGATCGCGACGACCTTCTTCTTGTCGCCGCCCGCGACGCCCCTGGCCTGTGCCACCGAACGCGCCGCCGTCTGCTGCTGCTTGCGTTTCCGAGCGTTGCGCTCAGCTCCACCCACGATTATTCGTTCCCTTCAGCGATATCCACATAGTCGTCGTCGGCGGGGGCGCGAGAGTTCCCGAGCCAGCCGTCCACCGACAGCCAGGTCCGCGGCCGCACGATCAGCCACACACCCAAGAGCGCGAATCCGAGGTCCCTGGCGATCTCCTGCGGATACTGCGTCTGATCCGAGGCGATCTGACCGCCACCGCCGAAGCAGCCGCAGTCGATGCTCAGCCCGCGCGCCCAGGATTGGGCGATGGCGGCGATGAGCACCGCGAGCAGCAGCACCGACAGCACCGACACCCACCGGGTCACGAACCCGGCGAGCAGGAACAGGCCGAGCGCCAGTTCGACGAGCGGCATCGCGATCGCGACCGGGCGGACGAGCCCGTCCGGCAGGACATCGAAGGCCTGGACCGCGATGTAGGTCTGCCCCGGGTCGCTGATCTTCAGCGCTCCGGAAACCAACCAGACGGCGGCCAGTCCGAGCCGGGCGAGTGTGCCCACGGCGTCGAGTACGACTTGGGGCGGTCTACGCACGGGCCTAGGCTAACCGCCGACCCTGAGAACAACGTGAGGCGGCGGACGGAGGCACCCGATGAGGGGACGCGCCCTGCTGATGGCCTGCTTGATGCTGGTCACAGCGGCGGCCTGCGGTGAAGAGGCCGGTCCGTCGGATTCCCTCGTCGCGCGCGCCGTCGCGGCCAACAAGCTCACCATCGGCATCCGCTTCGACCAGCCGGGGCTTTCCAAGCGGACGGTCGACGGCCGGTACGTCGGTTTCGACGTCGACGTGGCGAAGTACGTCGCGAGCGAACTGGGCGTCGACGAGGATCACATCACCTGGCACGACAGCAGGCCGTCGTCGCGCGAGACGGACATCACCTCGGGGATCACGGATCTGATGGTGGCGACCTACTCGATCACCGAAAAACGCAAACAGGTCGTCGCCTTCGCCGGCCCCTATTTCGACACCGGCCAGGATCTCCTCGTCCGCCTCCGGTCGACCGACATCACCGGCCCCGAGAACCTCAACGGCCGCAAGCTGTGCGCCGTGGGCGGCACCACCTCCGCCGAGCAGGTGCGCGACAAGTTCGCCCAGGCCGTGCAGCTCGTCGAGTACCCGCGCTACCAGGACTGCGTCACGGCGCTGCTCGCCGGACAGGTGGACGCGGTGACCACCGACGACGTCATCCTCGCCGGTTACGTGGCGCAGAACCCGGAACTGCTGAGGGTCGTCGGGAAGCCGTTCTCGAAGGAGAAGTACGGCGTCGGCCTCCGCAAGGAGGACACCGAGGGCAGGGCGGCGGTGGCCAAGGCGATCCAGAAGATGATCTCGTCCGGGGAATGGCTCGCTTCGCTGAACCGCAACATCGGCCCGTCCGGCTACCGGATCCCGCCTCCGCCACAGGTCACCGAGAAGTGACCCTTCCCGATCTGCCGGTTCGCGCCGTCCTGCCCGAACTCGAAGCCGCACTCGACGCCCACGGCACCGCTGTCCTCGTCGCGCCCCCTGGCACCGGAAAGACCACTTTGGTGCCGCTCGCGCTGGACAACGGCGAAGGCCGGGTGATCGTCGCCGAACCGAGGCGGCTCGCCGCACGGGCCGCGGCCGCGCGGATGGCGTCCCTGCTCGGAGAACGGGTCGGCGAGACGGTCGGCTATTCGGTTCGCGGCGATCGCAAGGTGTCTTCTTCGACGCGGATCGAAGTGGTCACCTCGGGTTTGCTGGTCCGGCGGGTGCAGGGCGATCCCGAACTGGCCGGGGTGTCGACCGTCCTCCTCGACGAATGCCACGAACGCCATCTCGACGCGGATCTCCTGCTCGCGCTGCTGCTGGACGTGCGCGCCGGGCTGCGGGACGACCTGCGCCTGCTCGCGACGTCCGCAACGGTGGCCTCCGGACGGCTGGCGGCCCTGCTCGGCGACGCGCCGGTGATCACCGCGCACGCGAGGACGTACCCGGTCGACGTCTCGTACTCCCCGCCCGCGCGCGGCGAGCGGATCGAGGCGACCGTGGCCCGGGTGATCCACAAAGCACTGTCCGAAGGGGACGGTGACGTGCTCGCGTTCCTGCCCGGTGCCGGTGAGATCGCCAGGGTGAGCGGACTTCTCAGCGGCCTCGACGCCGACGTGCTGCCCCTGCACGGACGGCTTTCAGCGGCGAGCCAGGACGACGCGTTGCGTCCGCGTGACCGTCGCAGGGTGGTGCTTTCGACGTCGGTCGCCGAGTCCAGCCTGACCGTGCCGGGGGTCCGCGCGGTGGTGGACTGCGGACTTTCCCGCGTTCCCCGCGTCGATCACCGGCGCGGCCTGCCCGGCTTGGCGACGGTCCGTGTTTCGGCGGCGGTCGCGGAACAGCGAGCGGGCCGCGCCGGACGTGAGGCGCCGGGCCGCGCGTACCGATGCTGGGCCGCGCACGAGCAGGGGTCGCTGCCCGCCTATCCCGAACCCGAGATCCGGACGGCGGAACTGGCGCGGTTCGCCCTCGAACTCGCCTGCTGGTCCACTCCGGACGGTTCCGGCCTCGCCTGGTGGGATCCGCCCGGCGAAGGCGCGCTGGCCGCCGGGCGGGCGTTGCTGACCACGCTCGGGGCGACCACGGAGGACGGCACGGTGACCGAGCGCGGCCGGAAAATGGCCGCGCTGGGCCTGCATCCGCGGCTGGCGAGGGCGTTGCTGGACGGCGCGGCGCGGACCAACGCACGCTCGGCCGCCGAGGTCGTCGCGCTGCTGGACAGCGGCGGCACGCTGACCGACCTCGAAGCCGAACTGCGCCGGGTGCGCGGTGACGAACGGTGGAAGCGCGACGTGCGGCGGCTTTCCCGGCTGGTGCCCGACGGCGGCAACGCGTCCGATCCGGCGCTGGTGGTGGCGCTCGCGCATCCTGAGAGGCTCGCACGACGGCGCGCCGCGGGGACGCCGGTGTATCTGATGGCAGGCGGAACGGCGGCCGAACTCCCGCGCGGCAGCGGACTCGCCGACGTCGAATGGCTGGCCGTGGCCGAGGCGACCCGCGATCCCGGCCGCGCACAGGGGATCATCCGCCTGGCGGCGCCCGCCGACGAGGAACTCGCCGTGCGCGCGGCCCCGAATCTGGTGTCCTCAGTGGACGAAGTGCACTGGTCTTCGGGTGACGTCGTCGCGCGATCGGTGCGGCGGCTCGGTGCGATCGTGCTTGCGGAGAAACCGTTGCGCTCACCCGCGCCGGACGCGATCCGCGCCGCGTTGCTGGACGGTTTGCGCACCGAAGGGCTCGGTCTGCTGCGCTGGTCGGAAGACGGGAAGCGACTGCGCGAACGGCTGTCGTTCCTGCATCGGGTGCTGGGCCCGCCTTGGCCCGCGGTCTCCGACGCGGCCTTGCTGTCCACTTTGGACAGCTGGCTAGATCTCGGCTCGGCCCGCCGCCGAGCGGACCTGGCATCGCTGGACGCCGGCGCCGCGCTGCGCGGACTGCTGCCCTGGCCCGAAGCGTCGCGTTTGGACGAACTGGCGCCGGATCGGCTGGAGGTGCCGTCGGGTTCGCGGATCCGGGTCGACTATTCGGGCGAGCAGCCGGTGCTGGCCGTGAAACTGCAGGAGACCTTCGGCTGGCTCGCGACGCCGGAGCTGGCGGGTGTCCCGGTGGTGCTGCACCTGCTCTCCCCCGCCGGACGGCCCGCCGCCGTCACCGCCGATCTGGAATCCTTCTGGCGCAACGGTTACGCTGCCGTGCGCGCCGATCTCCGCGGACGCTACCCGAAGCACCCGTGGCCGGAGGACCCGCTGACCGCCGCGCCCACCCGGCGCACCTCACGCCGCACGTCCTCGTGAGTGGCAAGGACGGTTAGAACCGTCCTTGCCACTCACGAGGTCAATCCATCAACTGGTGCTGGGGCCTGGTCGGCAACTGCGCCGCCAGCTCTTCGTCGTCCTCACGCTCGTTCAGCCCGAGCTGCACGGCGCTGCGGATCTGCTCGCGGTTCTCCCGCACCACATGCGCGAAGAACTCGTCGATCCGCGGATCGGTCAGCACTTCGAGGATCACACGCATCGCGGTGTCGATCACCGAACGCACCACCTCGTCGTGGAACGGCAGTTTGGAAAGCCGTCCCGCCTGCGGATCGTTCTTGAGTTTCTCGGCGATGATCCCGCGCAGCAACGTCTGGTTCTCGCCTAGTGAGCGAGCGAGATTCTGCGGATAGTTCCCGGTTTCCAGCACCTTCACGACCTCGTCGAGCACCGCGATCGTGATCGGCTTCTTGATCGCCAGCACGATCGGCCGCGAAAGCCGTTCGACCAGCCGCTGGGTGAACCGTTCCCCGAACGCGCGGTCCGCCGTACGGGCGAGCCGGACCAGCACCACGATGATCCGCAACAGCCGGAAGCCGCGCAGCGCCGGATGCGCGATGGGGATCATGCCGAGGATTTCGTACCAGTTGCGCAGCGGGAACCGCTTCTCCCAGCCGTTGCGCCGCCACCGCCAGAGGAATTCCAGCGCGAAGATCCCGCACACCGTCGTGTCGATGACGAAGACGCGATGCGCCGTCTCCTCCGAATGAGGGAAGAACGTCACGTAGGCGAGCAGCCCGACGGAGAACACGGCGAGGGCGAGCATCACCAGGTCGAGCGGATTCACGCGCCGTTGTTCGCGGGTGGTCATGGCGCCGATTGTGCCTTTCCGCGGGGACTCGTGCCGAGCGGCACCTGTCGAAAGTAAGGGATGGCCGGTTACTTCGGGGCGATGTCCGCGGGTGTCCCCGCATCGGAGGATTCAGGGACACGAAGGAGGACGCGGATGATCACGCTTCGAGGACTCACGAAGCGCTATGGCGAGAAGACGGTGGTCGACGGGCTGACCTTCGCCGTCGAGCCGGGCAAGGTGACCGGTTTCCTCGGTCCCAACGGCGCGGGCAAGTCGACGACCATGCGGATGACGCTCGGCCTCGACGCGCCGAGCGCCGGCGAGGTTCGCATCGACGGCAAGTCGTACGAGGACCTGCGATTCCCGCTGCGCGAGGTCGGCGCGTTGCTGGAGGCCAAGGCACTGCATCCCGGCCGGAGCGCGGGCAAGCACCTCCTGGCGATGGCGCGCAGCAACGGCATCCCGGCGAGCCGGGTGGACGAGGTGCTCGCGACGGTCGGCCTCACCGACGTCGCGGGCAAGCGCGCCGGGACGTTTTCCCTCGGCATGGGGCAACGGCTCGGGATCGCCGGCGCCCTGCTGGGTGACCCTGGCGTGCTGATGTTCGACGAGCCGGTGAACGGCCTCGACCCCGACGGCGTCCGCTGGGTGCGGCATCTGATGCGTTCGCTCGCTGAGGAGGGCCGCACGGTGTTCGTGTCGAGCCATCTGATGAGCGAAATGCAGCTGACCGCGGACCGGCTCGTCGTCATCGGCAAGGGAAAGCTCCTCGCCGACGCGCCGGTCGACGAGTTCATCGCGGGCAATTCGCGGACGTCGGTCGTGGTGCGGGTGCCCGCTCCCGCCGAACTGCATGTCCTCGAACAGCGCCTTCGCGCACTCGGCGCGACCACGGAAGCCGATCAGGGCGAACTGCTCGTGCACGACCTGCCCGTTCATCTCGTCGGCGACGCGGTGCACGAACTCGGGATCCGCGTGCACGGGCTGGCCGAACGGACCGCCTCGCTCGAACAGGCGTACATGGAACTGACCGCGTCGTCGGTCGAATACGGAACGGGAGTCGCGGCATGAAGTCACTCATGGTCCTGGTGGCGGTGATCGCCGGCCTGCTGGGGGTGCCGGCGGCCGCGTCGGCGGCACCGGCGCTGTCGCTGCCCGCGCCGGAGGGCCCGTTCCCGATCGGGCTGCGCACGCTGCATCTCACCGATCAGCGGAGAGCCGACCCCTGGGTGCCCGAAAAGCGCCGCGAACTGATGGTCAACGTCTGGTACCCGGCCGTGCCGATCGGGCGCGCGCCGCTCTACATGACCGAGGCGGAATCGGCGGCCGCGGTCGCCGGGCGGAAGCTCGACCTGCCGCCGGACGCGCTGAGCAAGGTGCGGGTCCATTCGCGGGAGAACGCGCCCTCACTGCCGGGACGGCGTCCGCTGGTGGTGCTTTCGCCGGGCGCGGGCAACAATCGAATCACGCTGACGTCGGTGGCCGAACACCTTGCCGCACAAGGTTTCGTGGTCGCCGGGATCGACCACGCCTACGAAGCCTGGGCGACGGAGTTCCCCGACGGGCTGCGCCAATGTGTCGCTTGTGGACTCCCTGGCGAGCCGTGGCCCGCCGCGATCGCGAACCGCGCCACGGACACGACGTTCGTCGTCGACACGCTGCTGAAGGACCGGCACTGGTCGATCGACGCGACGAAGATCGGGATGGCCGGTCACTCCGCCGGGGGTTCGGCGACCGCCGCCGCGATGGTCGCCGACCGCCGGATCAAGGCGGGCGTGAACGTCGACGGCCCGTTCTACGGCAACGTCTCGCTCGACCGGCCGTTCCTGCTGCTGACCAGCCCGACCGGCGAGAAGTACTTCCGCGCGTCCTGGGACGAGACCTGGCCGCGGCTGACCGGCCCGAAGAGGCAGGACCTGGTCGAGAACAGCGGCCATTCGTCGGTGACCGACGCGGCGATCCTGATCGACCAGCTCGGGCTGCGACCGCAGCTCCCGCCGAACGAGATCGAAAACCAGTACGGCTCGATCGACTCGCGGAAGGCGCTGGAGTTCTTCCGTGCCGAGCTGACCGGTTTCTTCAAGCAGTGGAGCGCACGATGAACACGATCTCCTCGGAATGGACCAAGTTCTGGTCGGTCCGGGCGACCTGGTGGTGCCTGATCAGCGGGCTCGGTCTGATGCTGGCGTACTCGGCGGCTCTGGGCTTCGCGCTGCGAGACGGCAGCGACCGGCCGATGGCCCCGCACGCCGTGGTGACCGGAGCGGCGTTCTATCTCACGCAGTTCGCCGTGGTCGCGCTGGCGACGCTGTTCATCACAAGCGAATACGCCAGCGGCAGCATCCGCTCGACCCTGCAGTGGGTCCCGGTGCGGAACCGGGTCCTCGCGGCGAAATCGGCCGTCCTGCTGCCGGTACTGTTCGGCTTCGGCGTGCTGAACACGCTCGCCGGTGTGGCGGTCTCGGCGCCGCTGATCCCCGCGCCCGACTCCTCGGTCGGCGAAGTGCTCGCGACAGCGGCGGGTATGGGCGGCTACTTCGCGCTGCTGGGCCTGCTCTGCCTCGGGCTGGGGACGGCGCTGCGCTCGACGGCGGGGACGATCGTGACGGTGTTCGTGCTGCTGGTGATGATCCCGATGTTCGCCGGATCGCTCGGCTGGGAAGACCTCGTGAACTACTTCCCCGGCTTCGCGGGCGTCAACGCGATGGTCACTCCCGGGCAGCCGAACCCGATCTTCGGCGGCGTCGCGCCCTACGCGCCTTGGGTCGGCGTCGCGCTCTGTGCGGCTTGGGCCGCGGCCGGTCTTGTCACCGGTTCCACGGTGCTGCGGCGGCGCGACGCCTGACGGGGAGCAAGGGACCTTTGCTACCACTTGGGCCCCCGAGCATGTCGCGAAAGCCACTTTCAGGACGTCAGATGTCCCGAAAGTGGCTTTCGCGACATCTCGTTCCGGGGCCGCCGAGCCGCCGCCCCCGAGTGGTAGCAAAGGTCCCTTGCTCTCTTTCCGCAGGTGGACGCCATGACCGTGTGGATTTCGGGTCACCCGACGCACCGAAATCCACACAGTCACCACGCGGGGTAGGGGGTGTGTGGATATAGG
>Ga0307518_10000525_pt1 | contig 29191 bp, 25 predicted proteins | sample 25_EM_MG_FD_203889 | JGI IMG/M metagenome (GOLD analysis project Ga0307518, IMG submission 203889) | Populus trichocarpa ectomycorrhiza microbial communities from riparian zone in the Pacific Northwest, United States - 25_EM | ecosystem: Host-associated > Plants > Roots > Unclassified | place... | reverse complement strand
GGAGAAATGATCCAGAGAAAATACGGACTCCATAGTGACTGATGAGACAAACGTCTGGATTGCGGGGGGAATATCTCCGTGGGAAATGAACGGATCCACGTCGGAATTTGACAGGCAGATAGACCACGCTCTAGGCTCTCTGACGGTATAGTCACGTGCCTGATAGCTTTGGAAATGGTGGAGCTATTCAAAATATCGGAATGCCAGCACTGGGCGCCTAAAAATGACATTTGAGCACTAACATCGTTTCTTCTCTTCTTTCCTTCGTTTCTCCATCAATTCTTCAGCTTCTTTGCTTGTTCTGGTATGGGAGTTGGACTGCAGTAGTGCGCATTCCTTTCTCATACCATAATGGACGTTATTCCTTCAGTTTCTTCTGCTTCTTGGCGGTTCTTGTGCGAGTGATGACTGTCAGCGTCGGCAGTCATCTCTTGCATCAGGATAGTCTTCTTGTGCGATAGATGGCTACGATGAGGCTCCATCGTGCTCATCCTTCGCATCAGGATCGTTTGATATTGACGTTATCTTCCATGTTCACTGTACCAAACCTGTTTGGTGCGTGACAGCGGGTCAGCCATACCCTTGACGAACCCTAGTGGAGATTCAACTTCAGTGCAAGATGAACCCCAGTGAGAAATGGCCAAATGTGTAGATAGGTCCAGCAATGTATTTGTATGTGGCCTAGTTAGGACTATGCGTATCTATGGCTTTGGCGTGCGAACCTTGGTACTCTAGTTTATCATAGATCCCACTATTTGATTCACAGCCATTGAAAGCTTTTCTCAGTTGAAACGCCTCAGGCATTGCATGCATTCATTCGAACGTTTGCATGCGATTGCATCAATCCTACATCAATCCAAGGTACTGTTGGCGTAGTGCCTTCCCTTCGAATCAACTCTAGGACAGAGAACTAACACAGAGGGCTGTAGTACTTCTCCTCGTTCAATCTCCTCGTTCTTGACCTTCTCAAAGTCAAACCAGTGAGTTCTGTCTTGTCCATAGTGTCCAGCTGGCTTATGTCGTATACAGGTCATGTCAGATCTACCAGTATACTGGTGTATCTGCAAGAAATACTGCAAGGGCTCCTGCAAGCAGTTGAAGGCCTATTCTACCTGGTGGCGTCATTATCGCGATGCGGATGAGGACGAAAAGCAAAGCATATGGTTGCAGAAGCGTTCTGACACATTCCGTGCATTCATCCAGAGCTTTGCTCCCTCTGTTACGGACGACTCAGCGCAGGATTTGGTGAGTCCTTTTTATATACTATGTTTGACTCATTTTAACAGAAATTTATAGATGTTAAGCAAGGTCGGCAACAATGACAGTGTTGCAAATCAAGACTACGAGTCACAGGCTCCCTCTGACGATACACCTCTCCCACCATCTCCCGCGCGTGATATTCCCAAGCAGATGCATGACGACTTCCCACCATCTCCTGTGCGTGATATTCCCGAGCAGACGCATGACGACTTCCCTCCATCTCCTGCGCGTGATATTCCCGAGCAGACGCATGACAACTTCCCACCATCTCCTGCGCGTGATATTCCCGAGCAGACGCATGACGACTTCCCTCCATCTCCTGCGCGTGATATTCCCGAGCAGACGCATGACGACTTCCCTCCATCTCCCGCACTCACTGACTACGACGCACCCACATACCCCCTCATTGACCTCGATTTAGAGGAGCTCGCACAGCTGTCTTCCACTTTTGCAAAGCATGCACGAAGTATGGCACTTATACAATCGATTCGGAACGCTTCACTCGATGATGGCATTGGTCTCACTGGTGCCTCTCTGGAACGTCTTCGAAACCCTCCAAAGGAAGTTCTTGATATCAACAACCCGTACGAAAAGCTTGCCATTGAAATTTTCGTGGCACTCGAGCACTCTTCAGAGGCAACTTACGACAAGATACGCACAAGCATCCACGCGCACGTCCCTGGCTCTCAACTCCCCTCGTTTTATCAAGTGAAGCAGCTCCTCGCAGATGCTACTGGCATCACATCCATTGTCAACCACATGTGCATGAACTCATGCACAGCATTTGTGGGTCCTTATGCAGATCTCGATGCATGCCCTGAGTGTGGTGAGGCTCGGTTGGATGTCCGTGCCAGAGGGAACACACGCCCCCGTGCAGTTTTTCATACCATTCCCATTGGCCCACAGCTACAGGCTCTCTGGCGACATCCCGAGACTGCTGAGAAGATGCGTTACCACCAATACAAGACGGAACAAATATTAGAAGAACTCCGCATCAATGATGGTCTCGTTAATGCCTATGACGACATCTTCTGTGGTAGTGCCTATGTCCGTGCCTTTTGTGATGGGGCCATTCAGCCAGATGACACACTCCTGATGATATCCATTGACGGTGCGCAGCTCTTCGAGAGCAAGGAGTCTGACTGTTGGATTTATATTTGGATTATCTTTGAGCTGTCCCCGGACCATCGATACAAGAAGAAGCACGTCCTTCCTGGTGCAATCATCCCCGGTCCCAAAAAACCCAAATTCATCGAATCGTTTCTGTTTCCAGGTTTTCATCACCTCTCCACTTTGCAACGTGAGGGCCTCAAGATATGGGATTCCGCACGCAATCGTGATTTCCTTTCACGACTAATGCTTTACCTGGCATGTGCTGACGGACCTGGGCTATTGACCATGAGCAACTTCGTCGGGCATCAAGGTAAAAATGGCTGTCGCATGCAATGCCCTCTCAGAGGACGTTGCAAGCCTGGTGCTTCTCAGTATTATCCCGTTTTACTCAAGCCCGATAATTACGACGTTCCTGGATGCACACACGACGATGTAAACGTCTTCGACATTGGTCCCAGCACCTCTGCACGGTATGTACAACAACTCCGTTACCTCCTTCAAGCATGCACCCGAAAGGAGTACCAAGATCGCCGCCTTGAGACTGGCATAGTTGGCCCCAGCATTCTCCTTGGCCTACAACCTCATCTTCTTCTCGGTATCCCTGAATGTTTTTCGTCTGAGATGATGCACTTAAGTGGTGCAAATATGGCCGCCCTGTGGCTTGACCTGTGGCGAGGTACCATCGAATGCGCGACCACGGATAACAAGGCGCACTGGCGCTGGGCAGTTCTGAAGAATCAGCGCACTTGGGAAGAACATGGGCATGCTGTTGCGGTTTGTAGGCCACATCTCCCCGGTTCATTCGATGTAGCTCCCCGCGACCCCTCCCTCCATGCAAATTCGTGGTATAAAGCAGCTGAATACATCACTTGGATATACTCTCTTTGTCCAGCCCTTCTATATGGCATTCTTCCCCATGACCTCTGGCGCAATTTTTGCAAGTTCGTCGCAGGTTTTCGTATCATGGGTCAGTACAGCATAACTCCAGCACAACTCCAATGTGCTCGGAACTATCTAGCGGAATGGGAGAATGAGTTCGAGATATTATACTACCAACGGCACGCAGATCGAATTCACTTTATACGCCCTTGTGTCCACCTGACAAACCATCTCGCCTCGGAAGCTGCCCGCGTTGGTTCGCCTATATGCTCCTCCCAATGGACGATGGAGCGCACGATTGGTAACCTTGGACAAGAGATTCGCCAGCCGTCTGATCCATTCTCCAACCTTGCCCAGCAGGGCATCCGTCGTTGCCAGGTCAATGCTCTTAAAGCCATGATTCCTGATCTCGATCTCACAGGCGAAGGTGACAATCCTCGTGCATCTGAAGACTTGGGCAATGGCTACGTCTTGTTGCCAAAATGCGACAAACGCCCGATCAAGGTGCACGGCCCTGAAGCACAAATCATTTCTCAATATGCTGGACAACCCAAGATACTGCATATCCGTCGTTGGGGACGTTTACGCCTGCCAAATGGGCAGATTGCACACTCCGAGTTTGTTGAATCACAGAAGCCACTCGAGGAACTACGTATGGCTCGAAATGTCGTTGTAAGCCTTTTGTTACTGCTCCTCGTACCTCTACATGCTTACTGTCAGAGTTACAGGCTATCATTGGGGGGGAGCATCGCATCGCAGAAGTGCGATACTTTGCCAGAGTGGTTGTGCAGGATGGCGGCGATGACATATATGGTGACCCTGACCCCCAACAGCCCCAACAGCCCCGGCAGTACCGCTTTGCAAATATTGCTTTGGTCATGTTATACTCACCTCCACAGCCCTACATATTTCAGGAGTCATTCGGAGTCGTTGTCTCAAGCACGAAGCTAGGCAATGCCAGCCTATGTGCCATCGAAGTCACCGCTATTTGTTCTGTCGTCGGCATGGTTCCTCACCGCATCAATCTACTGGAAGGTGTGCAAGAGGATAGGTATTTCTTGGTCGAGAAAATGGGATTGGACCTCGCACACATTGGGATCGAGAACGATGAAGAAACTTAGCTTTGTTCTACCGTACAGTAATTATACAGACAACAGTGTTGCAGAAATGATGCCAACAACAAAATGTACACGAGTGCCAATGATAACAAAAGTCCAACAAAAGTCTATGCACCTGTATGATGTCTATGCGCGTGTATGAAGCCACTTGGTATTCTCCGGAGCGGTATTCTTGTCAAGGTCAGTTTGAGAGCGTTTCCAGGTGTGCGAGACATTACGTGATCGTCACAAAATGTCCTCTGGCAACATCTGCTCCACATGGACCCTCTTCTTTGTCTCTCCTGCCCTGGGGGGACATACAAGACACAGGGCCGTCTCTGGGATAAGGTGATGACTAGATCCGTCAGCGAGACTGTAATAAAAAATATGTACTTACACTTTAGCAGAAGCAAATCCCTCCAGGTCTGCATGGCTGCAAGGCTGAGGCACTGGACCTTCTGAGCGGTCATAAAGGTGAAGAACGAGTCTCTGTAGTAAGTGTATGTCAGTGATGATGATAAATGCTGAGTATACACTTACAACTGGGCCTGGTTGCGATGGAGTGAACGTCACAAGGTAGTGCTTCCACTCGGAAGAAAGAGGGTGAATATCAACAACTGCAACACTGTCAATAGTGGTGATTTTGACCGGTGTGGTCACAAGAGCAGCGTCAATGAATTCAGAGGACATGGTGGCATAGCTGGACTTAGGTAAGTTTGGCAAGGTTTACTGTGGATGACCTTATCGGGAACCGCCGGGACTTTGTTTCTGCCCACTCCCATCATGTCGCTCCTCCCTTTCGACGAACAACTTGATCCCTCTTCCTCGTTCCTCGAGGAGCATCTTCCTTCGCATACCCCTGGCAATAGCAACTCCTCGTTTATGTCTGGCAGTAGCAACTCCTCGTATAATTTTGGCAATGGCTCTTTCAACGAACCCTATAACCCGCCGAGCAACAATATCTTACGTGGGCCCAACACAACTCAAGCTTATCAAGGCCCTAGTATAACTCCAACGCCCTGGGCCAATACCCAAGGACAGATACAGCATACACCCGTTAGATCTTCACACAGCTAACATCTGACCTTTACGAGCACGCAATATGTTACAGGTTAATCCAATGCAAGATTATAGTTCGGTGAGCATTTTCTTCACAAGTTTATATGTTTATTTACCCTTGCTGACACGTATATATCCAGTATATCAGTCAGATACAAATCCTTAAAGACACCATCTCAAAACTTCAACATGAAAATGCAGTCCTTGCAGCTGGAAAGATGGCCACCGAGTAGCTGCATTTCCTGCAGTTGCACTAACTGACTGCATGATCTTTCAACAGGAGCGCATACTCTGCGCTTATCTCTTGGATCACGCCAGGCCCTGGCTCTTCCGATAGTGGCCCGGATGTGCCACTTAACATTGGCATACAGACTGTAGCACTATCTAACCTTCTCAGCACGCCACCACCTCTCCAGTTGGATAGATCGAAACACCCGGCTGTGCGCTTCTGGACGGAGAAACAGTTTAGGGATTGGAAAGCCACTGCAGAAGGGAGAGCGGCCACAATTCCGACGGCATACTTGGAGGACAAGCTTGGCTGTGCCTCTGACAAAGACTGCACTGAGAAGATCCTTGCAGCCATGCGTGATGTTTGGCAGGACCTCCGTAGCAGTGGCTTACTTAACGCCAGTATGACGTGGACATCCATCCCACGGACTACCAAGTTGGCGATCCGTAATGAGATGGCGAGGTCTTTTGAAGAGCTCAGGCTATGTGAAGACTCGTGGAAAACAGATGAAATCAGAAAGCTTTACTACTCGGCATGGAAGCAAACGTGGTTTACGAACAAGGACAAGAAGACAATACCACAAAAGCGGAAAGGAAAGGTGAAGGACGAAGCAGCTGATGACATTGATAGCTTTGGAGACGCCGAGGGATCGAAACGTTTTCGAGTGGAGTTGGATGCAGATATCTCTGCCACTTCAGCTGATGTCGATATGGCCATCAGACTACTAGTACCTCGCATCGATGGATCATCACGTCCTTCTATCGATGGGGGTATTCGCCTTCTTCATTCCTATCTACTGACTATCTTTTAACAACCCCACTCTAGTGGAGATTCACGCCAGCACTTCAGCTTCAGATATTGAGAAAGAGTCAGGGTCTTCTAATGTTAGTACGGACCTCAATGAGGGTCGTGGTATATGTAAGTCCAGAATCCTTTACATCCCAGGCTCTACCAACTAACCTGAGTGACAGCATTGATTGCAAATCAACGTCAGCCTCTACCTTGTATACGCATCAAGAACCCCTTGTAACGTTGCAATAATAAGTAGTACGGGAGATCTACTGACATGCATACCTTGCAGGTCATCGACACCAGTGGCTGCGCCAACCACGAGCAGCGTGTCCCGGCCCAACAACTCGTCAACACCGGCGGCTGCGCCAACCATGAGCAGCGTGTCCCAGCCCAACAACTCGTCAACACTGGCGGCTGCGCCAACCACGAGCAGTGTGTCCCGGCCCAACAACTCGTCAACACCGGCGGCTGCACCAACCACAAGCAGCGCCTCACAACCCCCAGCAGTATGCAACCCCAACAACTCGTCAACGCCAACTACAAGCAGCGTCTTGCAACCCCCAGTAGCACACAAGCCCAACAACTCATTGACGCCAGCAACTGTACCAGCGAGCAAGAAGAAGGGTTGGCGCCCTGCATCTAATAAGAGTGCTCGGTAAGTCCTACTCTACTATTAACTCTACCACTTCTAACTGTAATGTGAGGACACTATGTGCTCATCGATGGGTCAAACAAGTGTCCCCCAACGGTACACAAGAGGAATTCAATAAATATTATGAGCCCCTCTCTCCAGAGGCAAAACAGGTGCGTAGACTTGTGTACAGAGCATTGTGCTAAGTACTAATACTGTCATTTCTTAGCAATACAAAGAAGAATACAAACAATTGGTAGTATGGATTGCCCTGCATGGACCCGCCTTACTGATCCTATCCTCCCAGGTGGAGCGTGGTATTTGGACGAGCGGTACAGCAGAAGTCGTCGCGAAATTCTCTGGTCTTCCGATGTATTAGTAAGACAATGGACGGCAAGTGGTGCTTAATGAATGTGGTGGATTGTGGAGGGGGTGGCAGGAACGAGAGAGTACTGGGCAAGAGTGGCGGGGGCGGGCAGGGGTAGCAGGGGTGGCGGGGGTGGCGGGCAGGAGCAGCGGGCGGCGGGTGGGGCATTCATCGCTACTAGATTCGCATAGGATAGCATACTGGTCACAAGACCAGGGGGAAGGTGGAGGGATGTTCAATCAAACTATTTTTCCATATATTGGCCTAGAAGATTCAAGAGAACTAGCAATCCATATATTTGCATAGTAGGATGGCTAGTATTCTGACCCTCGAGCAGGATCTATGTAGCACTATGGCGAGCTATGTGCATAGGTATACATTGACTTCCATACATACAACTAGCGGATATTCCTATGACAGCTCTCATTTCCAATGCGGACCTAGTCATTCCTATTTGCCTACGTTTGGCTACTCCTCCCTAGTTTCGCATATGGCTATTTCTCACTGGGGATGAACGTTTGCATTCCGATGAGTCGAGGATGGATGTGAGGGGACCAAGGGCAATGGAGCCCATGGAGAAATGTCAACAGCAGGATGGTTGTACTAGTGACGACGAACGAAGTGAGGAGTGACGCAACTTACCAAATCGGGTAGGGTCGCTGCAGTAATAAACAAAGTCGTGACTCCAGACCGAGTGAGCCCAGCCAATAGAATCAATAATAAATCTCCAATAAATCTCCTATACAACTAGAAAACATAAGATCCAGAGATTCCGCTTGTATTGTTGTGCTGGTATGACATCAGAAGTTGTTAAGAAAATATACATAGTTCATTTGTTCTACTCAATATTACTATATTATGATGAAGTTGTACTTGGCATGGACATTGTGTGTGAGCACTGCTCGAGTATTCAACTACAACTTCAAGTACTTATAGAAGTATTGCAGTATCAAATCTAGTTTTGCCAGACTACTACAGGTACATACTTATCTATAGCTAATAGCAGCCTACTAAGGAGTACTAAAGAAGCCTCTTCTTCAGTTATATTACAAGTGGGATCCCTGAATTTTTTGTTTTCCAAATGTATATGTATAAGATTTGTTATTGATGCTATTGGCTCGGATTACCTAGTCCGAAGACGTTGATCAATGACGCGATGGCACATGACTTTGTGTACATCCGTGTCATTCCCCAATTTGGTAAATTATATAACTTGTGTACTATATTCTCCTTATCTTCACCGCTGTGCTCACTCCTCCATCATCTCCCCCCTGCTTCTGACACTCGACGGCAAGGTTTTTCTGCGCAATTCAAATGTCCTAGGTAAGCCACCCCACCCAATTCGCATTCATCTGATGTTTTCAGGTTCAATTTTGAGTCTTCCTCATCACCATCACACGCACAATGATATCCGCAGGACGCTTTTTGGGACGGATAGGTGGCTTAGGTGACAAGGTATGTTTCCTTCTCGTGATTACTGATCTTGACCGATCATTGTACTAATCCTTCTGATGATGACACCGACAATGAGTGTGGTGAGTCCCATCTCCCCACCACCACCACAGTATGCATGCACATACATCAACGAGCGCCACGTTCACCTAATTATGACGCCGACAACGATAAGGTGAACTCCATCTCCCCTCCACCTCTCTCTCACGCTGACCACCACCACAGCATGCTCACTTGCTCGTCAACAAGTGCCATGTCCACCACCACTCCAATGATCACTTCGATGCGCACATAGCTAGTACTAGTACCTCCATAGATATATTGTACACATATGCTGTGCATTTAATGATATTTATTTGACTACAAATTAATAGTACCCACAGGTAACCTGGTGGGTACGGATCAGCTGTGGGTCGGGTCTATCAGCGGTCGGATACCCGCAGATTTGCGCGTGCAGATAGGTAGGACTTGTATTGCAACGCGTTGCAACAAATGTTGCAGTGTATTGCAATGCGTAAATGTGTTGCAACACATTTGCAACACATTTATGCATTGTATTGCAAGGATGCATTGCAACTTCTGTTGCAACACTCTTTACCGTAAATGATGCAACATGGCTGTATGGTAGTTACCGTGTTTTCGTTGCAATAAAGTTACACTCCTGGCTCATATGAGAGCGATCAGAGAGCAAGAGCAAGCTAGATTGGGTAGCTCAAGAATGGAGAATACAGGAGCTGTCCCTAGGGTTTATATACTACAGTCTGTATAGCCTCATGGAGGCAGCACGGTAAACACAAGGCAAGAGAAACTAAAGCTATTGGCTGCCACAGGCATAGCCAAACACAGGGAAGCACAGGTAAGCATAGGTTGGCACAGCCAACACGGGCAGCAGGGAAACACGTGTTGTACAGCAACGAGGCTGTTCAGAAAAGGGACTAGTCCAGAAAGGGAAGTGAAGAAGAAAAAGAGTGGGGCAACCACAACATTACCCCCTTTGTACACTGAGAATCACCAATTCTCAAAAACTATCTCCGCAAGGTTCTCCAGTCATGTTAGCTTCAGTGACTTCATCATACTCGTAGTTGTCATCGTAGTCTGCCAGTTCTTCTTCAATGACAGGAGGGGGTGCAGAATGACGAGAAGTGGCAGGGCGACTGGGGCAGGCACCAGTGGTGTGTCCGGGGTGGAACTTCAGACAGAATGGGCACTGATAAAAGGGGCAGTCTTGGTGCCAATGCCCGAGGCAGTGGCACTCGAAACAAGTCAGGTGGTAAGAGGGGTGAGATGGTCCAAGGGGACCAAGGACTGGGGAAGATCAAGGAGGGTCAGAGTGCAACTCTTCAACGTGCTGCAGTGTGGCCTCAAAATGGAGAGGATTGATTCTGAAGGCCTTCTCGGGGTCAACCTCACTGGAGGAAGATGAATCAACATCAATGGGGTTGGCAGGGCTGCCAGGAGGGGAAGGGTTGGTGTGCTGTCTAGTTCCAGCGAGGGGAACTTCAAAGACGACAGAGCAGGAGCGGGCACGTCAAGGGGCATGCACACAAACAGGAAGGGGGGCAGACGAGTCAGAGGAAGAGGCAGACTCTCCCCCACTAGGACGAGTGGTGGGATTGGTGTGAGCATTCCTGATATTTGTCAAGTCCGGGTCTACTCCGGTAGGGGGTCCGGTCAAGTCCGGACGAAGACGGACGAAGGGAGAGAGCAGAGGGCTGGACAAGAGATTAGTCCGGCCGGAGTTGGTGACCACTTGGATTCAACGACTAAGGACAATGAGTGTTGATCCCTTGCGTAGGTTCCGGTCAAGAAGAGGAGACAGAGATAGAGACGGAGACGGACAGAACCAGGAGTAGATGACTATGGTTGATTTCAGACTGAAGAATACAGGATAATCTACAGAGTACTTATACTAAGTGCAAACTAGGGACGAGTACATACGGTGACAAGTAAACAGCCTAAAGGTGGACAAGGAGCGACCAGAGTAAGGACTAGGTCAGGTCCGGTGAAAATAAAGTCAGGTCCAGTGAAAATGCTACAAGGTATGGGATATATTGAGTACACGGAGAACTCACGTCAAAGCAGGGTAGACGGCGAGGTACAGTAAGGACTGTACAGGGATTAGACCAAGGGTCGTACTTAGCGGAAGTGTAACTGTGCGACCGTGACCGGAGTAAGTGAGAGCGACCGGAGTTGAGCTATAGTGCTGCGATGCGACCGGAGTAACCAGATAAGACCCAGAGTTGGACATGGTCGTAACAATATTATAGATGAGGTCTGCACCTCCGAGTTGGTTGAACAACTGCATCAAGTCGGGAACGAGTTCCATGGCGATGGTCTTCAGAATGGTTTTGGTAAGATGAAGGTTGGGTTCACTTTCGTCAAGGTATTTGGCCACATTCTCAACCCGGAAGGATTGAAGGGCAGCACGATAAACGAGGTAAAGGGGGGAGTCAGGGTCAAGGGCCAGGAAGAGGGGGCTGGCGTGTAAAGAGTCGTCAAGGAAGAGTTTGTGGGTCCAAAGGACTTGTTCATGGGTGGGCTGTCTGAGGTGACGAGCAAAGGGGGTAGTGTGGGTGGCAGGCATGTCTAGTGAGATGCGGTTTATGGAGACAGTGGAGGTTGTAGTTCTGGGGGAGAACGTTTTGGGGTGACATCTTTTATATGCAGTGAGGAGGTCAGCAGCATGTACAAGGTGTGTTTCAGGTTCCCAGGAGTCATCAGCTGATGAATACCCCTTCCATCACATGAGGTATGATCTGTTCCTAGCAGAACCCTGATGGGAGAGTATTGCCTTGACTTCGTATTCTTCTTCTCCTTCGATCAGGTCAGGTGGTGGCCTCATGTAATTGGGGCCATGTACGTTGTTTTCATGATAGGGTGATAAGAGGGAAGCATGGAACGTGTTGTGAATCTTCCATTTCGTGGGGATGGCGAGGCGATAAGTGATGGGAGAAAGAACCTCAGAGATTAAGAAGGGTCCTTCATGTTTAGGTGTGAGCTTGTGGTTTTCATATAGGCATTTCAGGTTGCATGCCTCGAGCCATACTTTGTCACCTTTCAGGAAGGGAGAGAACTTCACCATTGATTGATCCTTCATCACCCTGTGGGTGATGTCATGTGCAGCCAGGGCTTTGTTCCTTGCTTCTGACAGTTCTTTGATGCAGCTTTCTGCCGCAGGGATATGGGTTTCGGAGATTACCGAGGGAAGTGGTCTCGGTTCATAGCCATACATGAAATAGAATGGCAATTGGTTGGTTATGGAGTGGGGACGGTGGTTGTGAGCGAATTCTGTGGTTGGTAGGTGGTCAGTCTCTTGAAAAAAGTGTGTGTGGGGGGTTGCTGCAGTGGACCCAGAGGACAGAAGAGCTATAGTAGGAAGTTGGTAATCCTGTAGTGACCTCAGTAGATATTCAAGCTACTCCTCTGTAGTAACCTCAGTAGATGTTCAAGCTACTATATTAGAGTGGTACCTGTAGTAACTACTACAAGTTAGTCTGTGTAAAAGGAATGTGTAATGGACTACTTACCCTCAGTAGATGTTCAAGCTACTGAGGGACTAATAAGAAATACTGTGTATGTGTGCTCGAAAGGCTTATGTAAGCCATGCAGTCTCGCACCTAAGTACTAGTAACACATGCTGGTTAATTTACAACACAGCCCAGAAGAATGGATCATTCTGGCAGAAGATCCAAAGGTAGACCTCGAGTTCTTGGTTGACTTGTTCAGTCTTGCTGTTAGTTTGAGGGTGATAAGTGGTGGAGAGGGCAAGGGAGTATCCAAGAAGTTTTCTGAGTTCCTTTGAAAAGAGGGATGCAAACTGGGGACCTCTATCAGGGATAACCTTGTCATAGAGTCCAAATCTGGAGTAGACCCTGTTATAAAAGAGGGTGGCGATATCTGCAGCGGTGGCAGTTTTCGTAGTTGGGGAGAAAATTACCCCCTTTGTAAGGCCATGGTCTACCATGACCAATACAGAATCAAACCCTGAGGAGAGGGGAAGATCAGTGATGAGGTCACACGAGATCTGTTGGAAGGGTTGAGAAACTGAGGATGGAATGGGAACAAGGGGTGGGGTGGTGGGGTGGGTGTTGACCTTGTTCTGTTGGCAAATGGCACATCCCTCAATGTATCGTCGAACGAAGGTAGGTAAGCCTGGCCACCAAAACTTGGTGGTTACCAACTGGCGTGTTTTCAAAATTCCGGGATGTCCGGCGGTGGGGTGGTCGTGATGTTTTGCCACGGCAGTGCGGCGAAGTTCAAGGTGATTGGGGACATACACCTGATCTTTGTAGGAGAGAATACCCCCTTTGTAGGTCCAATCAGTCAATTTGGACTTAAATGGGAGGGGCATTTCGCCATCTAAGGCCTGTAGGGCAGTGAGGACCACAGGATTGGTTTCAGAGGACAGTGCAATCTTTTTGGCCAAGGAGGAGTCGATAAGGTTAATGAACAGTGTTTTGGGGAGGAGGGTGACTTGTTCATTATCAGAGTCATCTCTGCCGTGATCGGGCTGTCTGGATAAAGCATCTGGTGCCCCAAGGTCTTTACCCAGGACATGATGAAGTTCTAAGTCGAAGTCAGAGAGATCAAGGAGCCAACGAGCTTGGCGACGGTTCAGGTTCTGTGGTTGTTTAAAGTAAGTGAGGTTCTTATGGTCGGTTTGGACCTTCACTGGGTAAGGAGAGCCATGGAGGTAGTGTCTCCACTCCTTTAGCGCATGAATGACTGCAAGAAGTTCCCTGTCATAAATGTCATAATTCCGTTCAGCTGGGTTCAGAGACTGGGATAGGAACATGCAGGGTTTCCAAGAACGGGGCAGATATAGAAAGGTGGTGGTCTGCACAGGGAAGGTCTAGCCTGAAGAGAAGGGAGAAGGAGATCTGTATAGTAACCTCAGTAGTCTGGCAAGCTACTGAGGGAACTATGGTACTAGGAACTCTACTCTAGTGCGATGCATGCTTATGTAAGTAGGTAAACATACCACAACAGTTCTGTTTATCTCCAACAGCAGATGGGTTGGGCATTTTTAGGACAGGTTGCATACAAAATATTTTCTTGAGGACGTCAAACGCCCTTTCGCATTTGGGAGACCATTCCAAAGGGGTATTCTTCTTGGTAAGGTCAATGAGGGGTCGGGCAATGTTGGAATAGCCAGGGATAAATCGTCGGTAGAAGTTTGCAAAGCCAAGGAAGGATCGTACATCCTTGACCTTGGATGGGGTGGGCCAGTCTGCAATGCCTTTTACCTTCACTGGATCCATTGCGACAGTGTTTTTCCTGACAATCATCCCTAAGTATTCAACTTCAGGGAGATTGAAATGGCATTTTTCTATTTTCAGAGGAAGGGCCAGTTCCCTCATTCACTGGAGAACATGGAGTGTTTGGAGTCGGTGGGTTTCCTCATCACCAGAGAAAATAAGGAGGTCGTCCATGTAGACCACTAGCCACCCTTCTGTGATCATGTCTCAGAAAGAGTTGTTCATGAATTGTTGGAAGGTGACCGTGGGTTCAAAGAGACCTTTGTGAGTGATGAAGGCGGCCTTCCACTGATCTCCTTCCTTGATGCGAACATTGTTATATCCTGACCTGACATCCATTTTTGTGAAGATGGATGCTCCTTTCAATTGGTCAACCAAGGTGGATATGAGGGGGAGTGTCACGACCATGACATCCGATCACCCTGTACCCTATTGTCCAATCGCATCCATGCGTTCGCTGTCTGTTTATAGTATGTACTCCCCTTTTCTGTTTCTCTCTATCTGTCTTGTACTGCCACTGATCGGTGAAGCACGCTGTCCGATCTGTCTCTCTGTTCGATTACTTAATATGTTTTCTTTCTCGTTTCCGGTTACTATACGTTCCCGTCCCGTTCCATTACTAATACAATACTCATCGGTAATCCGGTTATCACACTTACTGTACTTACTCAGTGCACAGCGCGACTGTGCTCGTCATTCGTCGGTAATCCCAACTTCCCATACATCGCCTCATCCATTCTACTTAGTATAAATACCTAGATACTCAGTCTGTTGTAGTTTCAGTTCAAATATCGAATAAGATACTTCTCATCTGTTCTCCCCTCGCACCCTCCGTCTCAGCCCTCGTACAAGTACTCGGTCGCTGACCGTTTACCCTCAGACTCTCCGTATAACCCTCGGTTGGCCTTCCTATTACTCGGGAAGCACGACTATGCTATGTAGCATCTCGGTCTTACCGCTAGGCCAACCCCTGACCCCCTGACCCCTTGTAGAGATCAGATCAGTGAAGAACTGGTCTTGACAGTATATTCGAACTCTAGTCTTGTACGAGTTCACAATCATCTATGTCCAGAACAATCCAAACTTGCTCGCGCAAATAACCAAGAACCCTCAACGTCCGACACTCGTCGGGCTGCTGCCTTGAGCACTCTGACTAGCCTCAGGCGCTCACCTGACTCTGTCTCTCAATTCCAAGGCTTCTCTGCTCGGAGAGCCTCCTCCCCCACTCAGCATTGCCCACCTGGGGCCTTCATCGAAGATCTCGGCGATAACCTAGGTGATGACCATCCCGGTGACGATGGTCCCGGAGGTGATGGTCCCAATGACCCTGATGATCCAAACCCAGATGATGGCGGTGAAGACCCCACTGATGGCATCCCCGACCCAGATGAGGCCGGTCTAGTCATCTTTAACAACCTCTCCATCGCTATCAACAGACTCGCGCGATCTTCGCGCTCATCCGAGTCTTCGTCTCGCACCAAGGTGTGCGAACCCGATACCTTTGACGGGACCGATCCAAAGAAGTTGTGCACATTCTTAGTCCAGTGTGAGCTCAACTTCCAGGACCGACCGAAGGCATTCCACACTGACCGAACCAAGGTCACGTTTGCGCAATCCTACCTCAAAGGAATGGCTCTCGAATGGTTTGAGCCATACCTACTCAGTGCAGGAGACCCCCACAACCGTCCAATCTGGATGACCGACTGGGAAGAGTTCGTTATTGAACTCCAAACAACTTTTGGTCCCCACGACCCTGTTGCCAATGCCGAGCATCAGCTTGACCACCTCTGCATGAAGGAAAACCATTGTGCCAATAGATACATGGTTGACTTCAACCGTATCGTGTCCCAGATTCGGGGCTACGGTGATGGCGCCCTGCGTCACCACTTCTATACAGGTCTCCCTGACCGAATCAAGGATGAGATAAGCCACGTCGGTAAGCCGCACACTCTGAACGGTCTCTGCATCCTTACCCAGGAGATCGATGCCCGATATTGGGAACGCAAGGAAGAGGTCACATGTCAGAATAAGACCTCTACCAGCACTAGTACCAACACCACCAACACCAAGTCGGGTAAAACCGACAAGGGTAAATCCTCAGGCAATGCTGCCCAGTCCTCTTTGTTGTCGACCCCGACTCCGAAATCTAACAAGTCGGGCAAGACTGCTGAGCTTTCGGACAAGCTCGGTAAGGATGGCAAGCTGACCTCTGAGGAACGCAAGCGCAGGTTCGATATGAATCTGTGCATGTTCTGTGGAGCAACTGGCCACAAGGCCAAGGACTGCCCCAAGTCAGGCTCTTGAGCAGCCAAGGCTAGGGCAGCTACTGCCGCTACCACGAACACGTTGGAAGCCAAACCGACGGCCTCCACCAAGGCAAAAAAATAGATAGCAACTCCCAAGACTCCACACAGAGTGGGAGTTGCGTTGTTCCCAACTGTGCACCAATGGAGGCCCGACTCAATGCAGCCGCTCTTTCTGATCCCAATTCTCTCCAACCCTCTGTAACAATCATTGACCATACTATGCCTTCCTTTCCTGCATTAGTAGATTCGGGTTCTACCCACTGTTTTGTAGATCCGTCATTTGCCAATATGAACACTCTTTCACGCTACTTGGTATCCCCGATCGTTCTCTGTCTATTCGACGGTACTACCACCACCATAATCACCGAAGCAACTGATCTACCTATCCGCTTTCCCTCTGGTGATGTCACCCCATTGGACTCTGACTGTAAGATAGTTCTCGGACATAACTGGCTCACCTGATTGACTGGGTACTGAGCAATATCGAGTTCAGAACACCTACGCAGCAAGTGCCAACCCCAAGCTCACTCCCTGACCCTGTAGCGCACTCACCGAGCACGCTGAGACTCGACGCTACATCAGTCTCGTCTCCTTCCCTGACTGACTCGCCTCAGGCTCCCGGTCTTCAGGCACCTCCTATCGCTCTCATCAACACTGCAGCCTTTCTGAAGACTTGCCAGCTTGATGGCTCTCAACAGTTCTCTATTCAGCTAAAGCCTGATGGCAGCTTTTGCGCTGCGTCGGTCGACGCTGCTCCTGACCTTTCCTCTGTCCCCGAGGCATACCACGACTTTGCTGACATCTTTAGCAAGGCGAAAGCATCGGTACTCGCGCCTCATCGGGAATACAACCTTAAGATAGAACTAGAAGAAGGAGCACCATTACCGCCCGGAAGACTCTATTCACTCTCCCCCATTGAACTCGAAACCCTTTGGGGATTCATCAACAAAAATCTTCGCTTTGGTTTCATCCATCCGACCTCATCCTCCCATGCAGCCCCTGTCCTCTTTGTAAAGAAGAAGGACGGCTCTCTCTGACTTTGCGTCGACTACCAAGGACTCAACAAAATATCAAAGAAGGATCGGTATCCCCTACCCCTCATCTCCAACCTACTCGACTCTCTGAGTCAAGCAAAGGTCTATACCAAAATTGATCTTCGACATGCTTACCACCTGGTTCGCATTGCCGAAGGTGATGAGTGGAAAACCGCCTTCAGAACTCACTACAGCTCGTATGAGTGGCAGGTGATGCCCTTGGGTCTCACCAATGCCCCTGCAGCCTTTCAGCGATTCATCAACTCGGTCTTCGCAGACATGCTCGATGTCTGCGTTGTAGTCTACCTCGACAACATCCTAGTCTACTTGGACAACATGGAGGACCATACTGAACACGTTCGGGAAGTGCTTCGGCGACTCCGCCAGCACAAGCTCTATGCTAAACCTGAAAAGTGTGAGTTCCACTCGGACTCGGTGGAATACCTCAGGTACTTCCTTTCCCCCGATGGTTTGACAATGTCGCAAGACAAAGTCAAGACAATCTGTGATTGGCCCGAACCTCGCAAGGTAAAGGATATTCAGTCCTTCCTGGGCTTCACAAACTTTTACCGTCAATTCATATTCAATTACTCTGATATAGTGGTCCCACTAACTTGGTTGACACGGAAAGATGCCCCTTGAAACTTCTCCGACGTCTGCCGATGGTCATTCAACCAACTCAAGGAGGCCTTCACTACAGCTCCCATCCTTACCCATTTCCAGCCAGGCGCTCAGCTTACAGTAGAGACTGACGCATCGGACTACGTGATCGCCGGTATCCTATCCATCACTGGTTCAGATGACGAGATACGACCAATTGCATTCTACTCTCGCACTCTGACCGTGCCTGAGCTAAACTATGATACTCATGACAAGGAGCTCCTCACTATCTTCGAGGCTTTCAAGAGCTGGTGTCACTACTTGGAGGGCCCTGCATTCCCAATTGACGTCATGACTGACCACAAAAACCTGGAGTACTTCTCCACCTCTAAGGTTCTCACCCGTCAGCAAGCCTGATGGTCGGAATACCTCTCCTCTTTTAACCTGATCATTTGTTTCCAACCTGGTAAACTTGGCGCAAAGCCTGACGCCTTGACTAGACGCTGGGACGTCTACCCCAAAGAGGGGGATAGGGGCTTCACCCGAGTCAATCCACAGAACCTCCGACTGGTGTTCACAGCTGAACAGCTCACCAATTCCCTTCGCACGACATACCTACATGCTCCAGTACTCAGAGCTAGTGCCCTTATGGACGTCGAGCGTCTTCACGCCGATATCCTAGCCAACTTATCATCTGATCCGATCACTAAAGCCCACCTCTCGGACACATTGAATCCCCAATGGTCGACCAATGAGACTGGTTACCTACGTCTCGACGGTCGCATGTACGTCCCCGAGGCCAATGACCTACATCTTCGTGTCCTCAGGTATAAGCATGACCATCCCCTATCAGGACACTTCGGTCAGAACCACACACTAGAGCTCTGTCAAGTCCGGGTCTACTCCGGTAGGGGGTCTGGTCAAGTCCAGATGAAAATGGACAAGGGCAGAGGTCAGAGGTTTGGGCAGAGGTCAGCCTGGGCCGGAGTTGCGACCAATTGGATTCAATGACAAGGACAACGAGCATTGATCCCTTGTGTAGGTTCTGGTCAGGTGGAGACGGAGATGGAGACAGACAAGGGGACAGGAGTAGTAACTTAGATGATTTCAGACTGAGGAGTACAGGATAATCTACAGAGTACTTATACTAAGTGCAAACTAGGGACGAGTATATATGGTGACAAGTAAACAGCCTAAAGGCGGACAAGGAACGACTGGAGTAAGGACTAGGTCAGGTCCAGTGAAAACAAAGTCAGGTCCGAGTAAAATAAACCAGGTCTGGTGAAAATGATACAAGGCGCAGGATATATCGAGAACATGGAGAACTCACGAACAGACAGGGTAGACGGCGAGGTGTGGTAAAGAGTGAATGGAGTATAGACAAAGGGTCATACTTAATGGAGGCATATCTGCGTGACCATGACCGGAGTAACTGTGAGCAACCGGAGTTGAGCTGCAGAGCTGCGATGTGACCAGAGTAACCGGATAAGACCCAGAGTTGGGCATGGTCATAACAGTATCCCCCCTTTAGGGGCCGAACCCATGAGGCCCCAATGAGGCTGACGTGTGGTCGCCTAGAACAATGCGGAGTCCGGAGGGGATGTCTGAGTACAAATTTTGGATCTATAAAGATCAGACTGGTTTTGCTTTTGCCCCCAGTTTCTTGCCATTTTTTTATCATCATGTCTGCTATTGCTAAGTCCAACAGCCCCATCACCCCTGTTACCACCAAGTCCAAGGATTGGACGAAGGCCTCTATGCCGGAGTTGCAATCCGGTAGTGAAGACAAGTTGGACGTCCTTGACGCCAAAGCGAAGGAGCATCGTCGACGTAAGCAAGTGAAGAGGGAGGAGAAACAACGTAGGGAAGAGGCGGAGAGGCGAGCGTGCAAAGAGGCAGAGGCCAGAGCACGAGAGGAGGCGGAGAAGGACAGGGCGGAAGTGCAGTGGAGGGCTGCAGAGGTTGCTGCGAGACAGAGGGCGCTGGCACAGGAGGCGTCGAAGAAAAGAGCGAGGGAAGAGCCAGAGGCGGGTCTGAGTGGAGACTGGAGCGACAATGTCTGGTAAGTATTTTTTTTTTAAATTCCCTTGTTACTTTATTAACTTCCTGGCAGGTGCGTTCACTGTGCGAAGCACAAGGCCAAGTGCGAACGAGACCTGGAAAAGCCCAAGCAGCGTGCATGTATGAAATGCACAGGGCTCAAGGAGTGGTGCAAGTGGCCGGAGGTGGTGGTCCGGGTCTGGTAGTGGACAAGGGGAAGGGCAAAGCGAAGGAGAAGGATGTGGCAACATCACTGCGAGGAGGCGAGAAGCGCAAGAAGAAGAAGACGGCGGCGAAGGTTGCCAACGACGACAACAACATTGTTGAAGTACTGGGGCCGTCTGGGAAATGGTCCGGGTTTGACCCTGGGCCGTTCCTGGAATGACTGGACTGGTTGACCAGAGTGGTGGAGGAGATGACCAGTCAGATGCGCCGGGTCACAGATGCCACCTGCTTGGTGGCCAGAGGGAACGAGCAGCTGACGGCAGGCCTCAAGACCTTTCTTGAGGAGTGCCATTTCTTCATGGCACCCTGGGACGAGGACGAGGAGTCGGAGGATAGCGAGGCAGAGGTTGACCCGGAGGAGGTCGAACAGGAAGTCCAGGGGCTCCATGAGGAGCAAGAGAACCCTGGCAGTGGTGTGCCAGAGTAAGTGGTCCGGTCCGGGTCTTGTAAATAGAGATGTAAATTAGTTTTACTTTGTTTATAAGAAAAGTGGCTTTGATTTGAGAGTGAGTGATATTACAGAGTGAACCAGATAGGGGAAACAGATAAAAGAAACAGATAAAAGAAACGGAGGCAAGAGTAATACTACATGGACGCGAGTGGTCCTGGTTTGTCCGGGTACCGGACATGGTAATTTTCTAAGAGTTCCGTTGCGTTGCCAAGTTCAGTGGCAAGAAGCCATGACGTCTCTTTGTCAGTTCCTTCGTAACCGGACCAACGCACCAGGTAGAGTAACTTGCATGTTCTGTGTCGATGGTCAACCTTGGAGTCGAGGATCTCAGAGATCTCGAACTCCAGTTCACCATCAACTTCCACCGGTGGTGGAGGAGGTTGTATCCGGTCCGGTATGGTATTGGGTATGGCTGGTTCAAGTTGGGAGACATGGAAGACGGGGTGAACTGTGTGCATGGAATCTGGAAGGCAGAGCGTAAAAGAGAGGGAGCCTACTTGCGCTATGATAGTGTAGGGACCCAAGTTCTTCTCTGATAGCTTTTTGGATGGTTGAGTGGACCAGAAGTATTTGGCTTTAACGTATACTTGATTGCCTACTTTGAAGTCTGGTGCTGGAGTACGTTTGGCATCAGCCGGACCTTGGTAGTGAAGTTGTGCGTTGACCATTTCTTCTCGAAGGTATTGGTGCAGTGACTTGAGGTCGACTGCGTAGTCACAAGCCCTGGCAGAAGTCATGTCGCGTTCTGGGTAGACAGAGATGTTGTTACAACCATGTCCAACTCCAGGTCTTATCCGGTTACTCCAGTCGCATCGCAGCACTATAGCTCAACTCCGGTCGCTCTCACTTACTCCGGTCACGGTCACGCAGTTATGCTTCCGCTAAGTATGACCCTTGGTCTAATCCCTGTACAGTCCTTACTACGCCTCACCGTCTACCCTGCCTTGATGTGAGTTCTCTGTGTACCCATTATATCCTTTGCCTTGTATCATTTTCACCAGACCTGGTTTATTTTACCCAGACCTGACCTAGTACTTTCTCCGGTTATCCCTTGTCTGCTTTTTAGGCTGTTTACTTGTCACCGTATGTACTCGTCCCTAGTTTGCACTTAGTATAAGTACTCTGTAGATTATCCTGTACTCCTCAGTCTGAAATCAACTTAGTCACTACTCCAGTCTCTAACTGTCTCCGTCTCCATCTCCACCTCAATCATCTTGACTGGAACCTATGCAAGGGATCAACGCTCGTTATCCTTAGTCGTTGAATCCAAGTGGTCACCAACTCCGGCTGGACTAATCTCTTGTCCAGCCCTCTGCTCTCTTCCTTCGTCCGTCTTCGTCCGGACTTGACTGGACCCCCTACCGGAGTAGACCTGGACTTGACAGTATTTCAGACTCACACTTGTGTGGGTTCACTATCCCAATCTCGTACGCAAAACTAGTTTTCTATCTCTTATGACCATGACTACGTGCTCTCGCGCTCGTACTGCTGCTGCACTTGCTGAAGAAGCAGGTGCAGTAAATGACCTCCATCTTTCTGCTGCACAGCAAGCCCTGTCTAACCGCAGGCAACCTCCGGCTTCTGTTAGCCAATTCCGGAGCTTCACAGCTCGAAACCCCACAGCGTCTGTGACTCCACATCAAGATGCTGCGTCTCAGAGCCTTCGTGGTTCTGCAGACTTAGGTCACCATGAATCCGTTTCTGGTGATCGGTTTCCCTTCCATCACGACCCCACTCCAGAATGTCGCGAACCCGGTCGTTTCCAATGGTTTGGCCCTAAGGACGGTCCCGGAGATGATCCAGACGACCCCGGAGATGACAACAACAACGATGACAACAACAAATTTCTTGACGCCACAGAAGAGCTAGACCCTAGTCTGGCTGTCTTCCACAATCTCGCCGTCGCTGTCAACTGTCTCTCCTGCTCCTCTCGTCGTACCAATGACTCCTCTTCCTCCCGTGCCAAGGTCCGTGAACCGGACACCTTCGATGGTACGGACCCAAAGAAACTCTGGACCTTCTTGGTCCAGTGCGAACTATGTTTCCAGGATTGTGCCAAAGCTTTCTGCCAAGATAGGGCAAGGGTAACGTTCGCCCAGTCTTATCTAAAAGGCATGATGCTGGAATGGTTCGAACTGGACCTCCTCAACTCCAGTAGTCCAGCTGACCGTCCACATTGGATGGACAGCTGGGTCCACTTTGTAGCAGAACTCCAGAGTACCTTTGGTCCTCACGACCCAGTTGCTGATGCTGAGCACCAGCTCAAGCATCTCCAGATGAAAGACTCGTACCGTGTTACGCGGTACATCGTAGATTTCAACCGCCTTGCATTGCAGGTCCAGGACTATGGAGATGGCGCGCTCCGTCGCCTATTCTACTCCGGTCTCCCGGATCGCCTCAAGGACGAGATTGCTCAAGTTGGAAAACCCCTGACTCTGAATGGGCTGTGAGCCCTTTGTCAAGAGATTGACGCACGCTATTGGGAGCGCAAAGACGAGATCTCTCGCACGACGAAGGCCCAGTCCACCTCATCCCCAACCAAGCCCTCCAACTCCGGAGGCAACTCATCCAACTCCGGTCAGAAGAAATCCAAGACCGGTAACTCCTCCAGCTCCGCCAACTCTGGCTCGTCTAAAGCAATCAGCAACCAGTCCACCTCTGGTTCCAGACCAGACTTAACCAACAAGCTTGGTAAGGACGGGAAGCTAACCGTGGACGAGCGAAAACGGCGTCTGGACGACAACCTCTGCATGTTCTGCGGAAGTACCAGTCATTTTGTGGACAACTGTCCAAAGAAGACCAAAAAAGGCCAAGGCTCGTGCTGCGGCCATCACTGCTGAGTCCAGTAAGATGGACTCCAACTCAGGTGCCAACTCCAAGTCAAAAAAAGAGTAAGCAGCTCCCAGCCCTCCGCACAACCAGCAAGCTGTGTTGACTCCAGAAGTGCACCCAAGGAGGCTCACCTCAACGTGTCCACTCTTTACGATCCTAACTCCCTTATGCCACATGTTATCCTCTTATCTTTTGACTTACCTAAAACCCGTGCACTTGTGGACTCTGGGTCCACACATTGCTTTGTAGATATACAATTTGCACACAAAAACAATATTACCACCTACTCCGTTCCTCTGATTACTCTCCGGCTCTTTGACGGTACATCAAACTTTGTAATCACTCAAGCTGTCAATATATCAGTGAAATTCCCTGCATCTGGTGATGTCACCCCTATGACCTTTTACCTCGCTCCATTAGACTCTGAATGCTCAATTGTCCTTGGACATAACTGGCTCACCCGCTACAATCCGTTGATTGACTGGGTATTGAGCAGTTTAACTTTCCGGACCCCTGCACAAAGTTTGCTAGCGCCCCTGTCAACTCCCCCTCTGGTTCAGTCCAGAAACCCTGACTCCGGCCTCTCTGGCCAGTCTACCCCAGGCCCAGCGCCATCTGTCGACACTCTGGTGTGCACCCCTCCACACATCTCTCTAATCAACGCAGCTGCATTCGTGCGTGTGTGCAGTTTAGAAAGATCCACGAAATACCAACTCCAGCTGCGTCCTGCCGACTCAGCAAAGTTCCAGTCTTCTTCCACATCAACTCTGCTGGACCTGGATATTGTCCCTCCGGAATATCGCGACTACACAGATGTGTTCAGCAAGGTGATGGCCTCTGAACTTCCCCCGCATCGCAACTATGATTTGAAGATCGAACTAGAAGAAGGTACTTCACCACCCCTGGGAACCCTTTACTCACTGTCTCCGGTTGAGCTCTCCGCTCTCCGGACCTTCATTGACGAGAATCTAAATACAGGTTTCATTCATCCTACCACTTCTTCCCATGCTGCTCCGGTCCTCTTCGTTAAGAAGAAGGATGGCTCACTCCGCCTCTGCATTGATTTTAGAGGCCTAAACAAAATCACCAAAAAGGATCGCTATCCACTCCCCCTTATCTCTGACCTACTAGACTCCCCTAGCCGTGCTAAGATCTACTCAAAGATCGACCTCCGGCATGCGTACCATCTAGTCCAGATTGCTCTGGGCGATGAGTGGAAGACTGCCTTCCGTATGCGCTATGGGTCTTATGAGTGGTTAGTAATGCCCTTTGGCCTCACTAATGCCCCTGCAGCCTTCCAACGCTTTGTCAACACCGTCTTCGCTGACATGTTAGACGTCTGCGTCGTCAGGTACCTCGATGACATCCTTATTTACTCTGAGGATATGGAGTCCCACCAGCAGCATGTCCAGGAAGTGCTCCGCCACCTCCGGTTACATGGCCTCTTTGCCAAACCGGAGAAATGCAAGTTCCACTCGGACTCGGTAGAGTACCTTGGCTATCGCCTCTCCCCTGACGGTTTGACTATGTCCCCGGACAAGATCCAAACCATCTCTGACTGGCCTGAACCTCGAAAGGTGAAGGACATCCAGTCTTTCTTAGGCTTCGCCAACTTCTACCGCCGGTTCATATTCAACTACTTGGACATCGTGGTCCCCCTTACCCGGCTCACCCGGAAAGACGCCCCTTGGGTCTTTTCCGAGGACTGTCGACATGCTTTCAATTCTCTCAAGCACGCCTTCACCACTGCGCCCATCCTTACCCACTTCATTCCGGACACCCCTATCATCGTGGAAACGGATGCCTCTGACTATGCCATCACTGGCATCCTGTCTATTACTTGCACAGACGGAGAGATCCATCCGGTCGCCTACTACTCCCAGACTTTGACTGCTCCAGAGTTGAACTATGACACCCACAATAAGGAACTCCTCGCCATCTATGAGGCATTCCGGAACTGGTGCCACTACCTCGAAGGCTCCGCCTCTCCTATAGACGTCATCACAGACCATGAAAACCTCGAGTACTTCTCCACCTCAAAAGTACTGTCCCGCCGGCAAGCCCGGTGGTCTGAATTTTTATCACAATTTAATCTTGTCATTTGTTTCCGCCCCGGAAAACTTGGTGCCAAGCCAGACGCTCTCACTAGACGATGGGACATCTGCCCCAAAGAGGGGGATAGTGGCTACGCCCAGGTTAATCCCCAAAATCTTAGGCTGGTGTTCACTCAAGAACAGCTCTCTAACTCTCTTCGCACTACTTATTTAGAGTTCCCGGTCCTCCATGCAGTCGCAATCATGGACGTGGAAACACTCCATAGCAACATCCTTTCTGCCCTATCCTTCTCTGCCTGCTCACGCGCCTGGCGCTCCGCCTCCTCCCTTGCTTTCTGCTCCGCCTCCGCCTTGGCACGCTCCACCTCCTCGCGAGCCCTTGCCTCCGCCTCTCCGCCTCCTCCCTACGTTGCTTCTCCTCCCTCTTCACTTGCTTGCGACGACGGCACTCCTTCGCTTTGGTGTCGAGAACGTCGGATTCGTCCTCGCTACCGGACTGTAATTCTGGTGTCAAGGCCTTCGTCCAATCCCTGGACTTGGTGGCAATGGGGGTGACGTGGATGGTGGACTTAGCAATGGCCAACATGTTAGGATCACGGAAAGAAAACTGGGGGTAAAAAGCAAAACCGGTCTGATCTTTATAGATCCATAATTCGTACTCAGACACTCACTCCGGACTCTGCATTGTTCTAGGCGACCATGTCAGCCTCGCTGGGGCCTCATGGGTTCAGCCCCTAAAGGGGGGATACTGTTACGACCATGTCCAACTCCAGGTCTTATCTGGTTACTCCAGTCACATCGCAGCACTATAGCTCAACTCCGGTCGCTCTCACTTACTCTGGTCATGGTCGCGCAGTTATGCTTCCACTAAGTATGACCCTTGGTCTAATCCCTGTACAGTCCTTACTACACCTCACCATCTACCCTGCCTTGACATGAGTTCTCCATGTACCCGTTATATCCTTTGCCTTGTATCATTTTCACTGGACCTGACCTAGTACTTTCTCCGGTTATCCCTTGTCCGCTTTTTAGGCTGTTTACTTGTCACCGTATGTACTCGTCCCTAGTTTGCACTTAGTATAAGTACTCTGTAGATTATCCTGTACTCCTCAGTCTGAAATCAACTTAGTCACTACTCCAGTCTCTAACTGTCTCCGTCTCTGTCTCCGCCTCAATCATCTTGACTGGAACCTACGCAAGGGATCAACGCTCGTTATCCTTAGTTGTTGAATCCAAGCGGTCACCAACTCCGGCCGGACTAATCTCTTGTCCAGCCCTCTGCTCTCTTCCTTCGTCCGTCTTCGTCCGGACTTGACCGGACCCCCTACCAGAGTAGACCCGGACTTGACAGATGTTAGGGTGGTAGCCCTTGTTAGCGAAGAACGGAGAAACTCCAGTGGTAGCACTAGGTGCGTTGTTGTAAGCAAACTCCGCTAGTGGGAGTAAGTCCACCCAGTTGTCCTGTTGGTAGTTACAGTAGATCCGGAGGTACTGTTCCAGTGTCTGGTTAGACCGCTCTGTCTGGCCATCACCTTCTGGGTGGTAACTGGAGGTGAAATGAAGGTGCATGTCGAGGGCTTTCCCAAGTGACCGGAAGAAATGTGAGACGAATTCAGTACCGCGATCTGAGGTGATGTGGGCGGGAACACCATGCTTGGAGAATACGTGGAGCAAGAACAGTTTAGCAAGCTCTGGGCTAGTGATGGTGTCATGAGTAGGGATGAAAATGGCTTGTTCAGAAAGCCTGTCTACCACGACCAGGATGGCTGTAAAGCCGGTAGATGAAGGGAGTTGCTCTATGAAGTCCATCAAGATGGAGTTCCAAGGCTTCTCCGGTACGGGGAGCTGTTTGAGCAGTCTGTAGGGTCTGTGGCACGGTGTCTTAGCTCTTGCGCAAGAGGTACAGGACCAGACGTAGTCCTTGATGAAGGTCCGGAGACCAGTCCAAGTGTACTCATGCCGGATTAGTTCTAGAGTCTGGTTTTGCCCAAAGTGACCAGCAAGTGGGTGATCATGTCGATACTGGAGTACCCGGAGATGGAGATCATCCAAGTCTGGTACATATATACGACCATCTAGTCGAAGGAATCCAGCCTCGTCGGTGGATCTGCGAGGTGGACCTGGGCAATGGGATCAGAGGGTAGTGCAGAAAGGATGTCGCTGTGGAGTGTTTCCATGTCCATGATAGCAACTGCACGGAGGACTGGAAACTCTAGGTAAGTAGCACGAAGAGAATTAGAGAGCTGTTCTTGAGTGAACACCGGCCTAAGGTTTTGGGGGTTAACCTGGGCGTAGCCACTATCCCCCTCTTTGGGGTAGACGTCCCATCGTCTAGTGAGAGTGTCAGGCTTGGCACCAAGCTTACCAGGGCGGAAGCGAATGACAAGATTAAATTGTGATAAAAATTCGGACCACTGGGCTTGCCGGCGGGAAAGTACTTTTGAGGTGGAGAAGTACTCGAGGTTTTTGTAGTCCGTGACGATGTCTATAGGAGAGGTGGAGCCTTCAAGGTAGTGGTGCCAGTTCCGGAAAGCTTCGAAGATAGCAAGCAGTTCCTTATTGTGGGTGTCATAGTTCAACTCCAGGGCAGTCAAAGTCTGGGAGTAGTACGCGACCGGACGAATCTCTCTATCAGTGCAAGTGATAGACAGGATGCCAGCGACAGCGTAGTCAGAGGCATCTGTTTCCACGATGATAGGGGTGTCCGGAATGAAATGGGTAAGGATGGGCGCAGTGGTGAAGGCATGTTTGAGAGCATTGAAGGAATGTTGACAGTCCTCGGAGAAGTTCCAAGGAGTGTCTTTCCAGGTGAGCTGGGTAAGAGGAACCATGATGTCCGAGTAATTGAAGATAAACCGGCGGTAGAAGTTGGCGAAGCCCAAGAAGGACTGGATGTCCTTTACCTTTCGAGGTTCAGGCCAGCCAGAGATGGTTTGGATTTTGTCTGGAGACATAGTCAATCCTTCCGGAGATAGGCGGTGTCACACACCAAACAGGTTTGGTACAGTGAACATGGAAGATAACGTCAATATCAAACGATCCTGATGCGAAGGATGAGCACGATGGAGCCTCATCGTAGCCATCTATCACACAAGAACCGCCAAGAAGCAGAAGAAACTGAAGGAATAACGTCCATTATGGTATGAGAAAGGAATGCAATCTGCTGCAGTCCAACTCCCACACCAGAATGAGCAAAGAAGCTGAAAAATTGATGGAGAAACGAAGGAAAGAAGAGAAGAAACAACATTAGCGCTCAAATGTCATTTTTAGGCGCCCAGTGCCGGCATTCCGATATTTTGAATAGCTCCACCGTTTCCAAAGCTATCAGGCACGTGACTATACCGTCAGAGAGCCTAGAGCGTGATCTATCTGCCTGTCAAGTTCCGACATGGATCCGTTCATTTCCCATGGAGATATTCCCCCCGCAATCCAGATGTTCGTCTCATCAGTCACTATGGAGTCCGTATTTTCTCTGGATCATTTCTCCGCTATTGCTGCAGCTCTCCACTATG
>Ga0307518_10000524_pt1 | contig 29206 bp, 39 predicted proteins | sample 25_EM_MG_FD_203889 | JGI IMG/M metagenome (GOLD analysis project Ga0307518, IMG submission 203889) | Populus trichocarpa ectomycorrhiza microbial communities from riparian zone in the Pacific Northwest, United States - 25_EM | ecosystem: Host-associated > Plants > Roots > Unclassified | place... | reverse complement strand
AGTGCAATACTCCCCAGTAGTGGATTGCCTCTTCCCACCTCTGTGCTTGAGCCCGTTACTAGTGCATTGCTCCCGTCCGCCCCTGATAGTGGATTACCTATTCCCACATCCGCGCTTGAGCCCGTTACTAGTGCATTGCTCCCTTCAGCCCCCGATAGTGGATTACCTATTCCCACATCCGCGCTTGGGCTAGTTACTAGTGCATTACTCCCCTCCGCCACTGATAATGGATTACCTCTTCCCACATCTGTGCTTGGGTCCCTTACTAGCGTATTACCTCCCAGTATGCCTCCGGACCAATCCTCTGTTCCTACCAGCGGGCTGCCAGGGACAAGTTTATTTTCTGGCTGCAGTATTGTGAATGGTGCACTCAAATGCGTATCTGCTACCCCTACGAGCGCTTCGTATGTCACATGCATAATTTTCTACCTTTGGGAGATTGATTTTCTCATTTTCAGTACGATAACATTCCCACACTTCTCTCCACCCCCCAGCACTCCTACCTTCACTAATACAAATTATAACTACCTCACAAGCGTGCAATCACTGCTACTCGACACACAGAATCCAACGTCCACTCTTCATATGACGAATCCTGATCAAGCACCGACAACGATGTCATTATCATCGGGGGCACCCAGTAGCACACCATCCGCCGCACCTCTTCCAAGTGGATTACCGAGCGTCATTTTACCACAACCGCAGCTCAATCTCGGTCTGGTTCCGACCGATTACGTGCTCATTAACGTCTTGTTCAATAATTCTTTGAACTGGGAATTTGTGGCAACAAATGCAGACTCGCCCGGTCAGATCTTCGCGTACTTCCCCGAGGTCATTGCGACAGCACTTGCCATTGAGGGTATGTTATTACTCTCAATTTTTGTTCATTCAAAGGGTGACCTTGAATTTTGCATAACAGCTTCGCAAATTATGAACTATGACTTGGTCGTTTACATACCATCTTCTTATACTGGTCCTCAGGACGTCGATCAACTCGGGACAATTTGGCAGGGATATATTCCTTCCGATAAGGTGTCCACACTTGCCAGTCTAATTTCCAGCCAAAAGTCCGTATTCTACACTGGCCAAAACGGACCTATACCCAGTACGCTGGCAGCTTGTGTCGACCCTAGTTTCCAGCTGGATGCGATCTCCGGGCCTAAGGCGGGGGGAAGCTCCAGTTCCAGTTCAGGCGGGTCCGATACCCGCAGGGACGCTATCATTGGCGTCGTCGGTTCTCTTGGTGCAATCGCGGTCATCATTGTCGCCTATGTTGGGTATCGTTCATTCAAGCGTCGCCGCGAAGGCGCGCACCATCGCATTGACGATACGGCTGGTGTCCGCCCGGAAGGCCAAGAGTTTGACCGCGATAGCCTTGGCCAACAAAGAAGACGAAGCTTTTATTATGCTGAAGATAGTTTACGCGGCTACCAAGGCGCTCACGCGGAGGACGATTCGTATGACCGTCATCCATCTGGCATGAGGGAGCGTCGCCCTATTTTTGCGGGGGCCATCTCTACACCCATCCTGCGTGAGAGCACCATGAATTGGTGAGGGCATTTATCTCCTTGGTTTGCCACTTGTTCCATTGCGCATCGCTATGGTTGCCATTTGTTCGTCGGCACCCCCGAGTTGCTTGCTGTTGTCTACGTTTTTTTCTGTTCATTCCTGCAGCTTGCACCCGGACCTCATTGGTGCTATCTTTATTTGTTTCCTTTAGTTTCGTATTCCCCCATTTACTTGCTTTGCTTTTTTTACGGCCGGGTTCTAGTTGAAGCCTTGTTTTATGCATAAGAATTCCCTAGTTTTGCGTAGGTAGGTTATGACAGGATCCCAGAGGGTTCGTTGGTACACTGCTTTCTGCTCACCCAAGCGAGATGCGCAGTATGCGCGGTTCTTTTATTAATATGAATACACAACGGGCAGGCCTGTTCGGATCTTTTGCTCCTCGCTCTCCTGTTCCCGTCCCCCCGCATGCCCCAGTATTTCCTCGGTTGTAGTGTCTCAACGATGACAAGTATTTTGAAGTGGTGCTTATGTGTTTTCTCCCTGTTGTTCATACTTCGTGTAGTTTGGGAGATAGAGCCGTGAAGCAATGTATTACGACGGATTGCCACGGAATTGCCATGTCAACCACTTACACGCCTGAATCTCATTCTCATTCTAGCATATGTTGTCGGCCAATCTATTTCCATTCCATTCCTTGCCTTCAGCAGAAATGGCACACAGCTGCATATTACAATATCAGTACTTCGGTGAGGTGGAATACTGCCCACCCCTTCAATCGCATCACACGTTTTTCATTCGAAATGTATGATAACGGGTTCAAATCCGGGTTCAACAACTTGATGTCAATGATGCTGCCTATCTAGTCGGACTCAAGGTTTTCTGTATGCTACCACATGGTGTTGTCTTGTGCAGCGTAGGACTACATATCGAAACACCCGTCATTGTTGTAGCAGCGGGAAAGCCTGTCATGACCGTTGGAGTGTCACCTCACATCATTACCTTTGTTGTTGCTGATCGTCAGAGTTGCAGCACTCGTAGTGATGCGGCTTCAGATTTTTGAGAGAGAGTCTGGAAATACATATATTGAAACAGCAAGCAAACGCACACCACTGGCAAGAAATGGGGAGACAGACCTAGGCTGGGCGTGCAATTATCGTCACTCGAAGAAGACATACATCTTGGACCATTGCATCAAATGCCAAGTGCTCGTGCCATGTTCTTCACTTCCGTGGCTAACTGGATCAGATGTTCAACCCTTCATCCAACAATAATTCCAAATTCCAATGCGCTGCTGGTGCAGTATCATTCACCCGAATGAAGTCACGAGGGATGGCCAGGGGATTCGAGAGCTTGCGTCGCAGCATCGTAGAGATAAGACGCAAGGCATACCCCTAGCGCGCTGACGCCGTGTAGCTTAGGGATCCGTAGCTCAGTTATGAGTTCTCGAACGCGACCCCACATCTGTGTGTCTGCTTTCTCGCGCTTGCTCAGTTGGTCGAGATGACCCGATGGTTTGATCTCTAGGCAGAATATGGGGGGTTGGGTGTTGGTTGATGAATTGTGGTAAAGTCGATTGATTGACCAATTGTGGGTCGCTGATACTGTGGGACGACCATAGAATCCTCTTCGGGAGGAAATAGATAGTGTAGAATTGTGTTGTAAGGATCATAGAGTAAGTATTCTCGGGTAGCATTGTTCACGCCACCGGGAATGATGGCGAACTGTTTCAAGATCCAGTTCGGCCAAGGCATATTAAGTAGGTTGTAGTGCTCTGTACATGTAAGATGGAGTTCTGTATTGCGTTTGTGGAAGCTACATACCGGATGTCTCTGCCGTTCGAGGAGCTGCCACGACAGGAGGCCAACGTTTACCATAAAATTATGTGGAATTGGGATGGGACAAAGAATGTCGACGTGTGACGTACTTGACTTTTATGGCCATACTCCTAATTCAAGTTGAAATGGCAATGCCGTCGACGACAAGTCTGCTAGTCTGCGTGGTGATGATAATAGCAGAAGGAATGAAACTGGCTCCCCCTAGCAGCTATGGCATTTGGGCGCTCATGCTATGGATAACATGTTTGTGGCAGATAACTTGATTCGCTTGGAACTAGTATGGCGTGGAAGCGTCATGTTGGACTACATGTGAATCCTAATATTACCCAAACCGCTGTTGCTGCGATGATTGCGAGTAAGTCAATTTGCTGCCAAGAAGATGGTAATGTCAGCCGCGCAACATTAAATTCAATACCCTCTGCCTCATCTGTTGTCTCTGGTTCGTTCAACTCTACACATAGGAGTCACTGTATAGATGACGTCCCCTGTCGCTCCTTAATTGATTGTGCGCCAGCCTCGAGTGTAAATAATCAACTGTCGTTTGAATGCCAATCACCTTAATTTACCAAGCGGGTATTCCATTCGTACCAATGTTACATTTCCTCAGGGGTGTCATTGTGCTTATACAGCAAAGCAAGGGAGCATACCGAACAATGCATCTAGACCAAAAAGTGTTGGGCTGATTTTCATTGCATGCGACCAAGTTTCCCGAGTTCGCCATCGAACCATTCTACTGCAGCGCAGAGTGCTTCCTAATGTCCAACTGCACTTTGTCGTGGTCGACGTCTTCCCCCAGAACGCTTCCAAGCTGGGCTCTCACGCCAGTTTGATGTGCTGCAACCTCACTGGTCAGATCCCACTCCAGAAACTTCCGAGCGACTTCTTCGGCGACCTGGAGTTCGCGTAGTTCCGCTTCGCTCATCTGTTCCTCAAGCAGCTTGTGGAGGTCGTGTGTGGCCAGGAGTTTGCTTGACAACGTAAGCATGGCACATCGCGTGCAGCAACCTGAGAAATCTGACGACTTTACCTGACATATTGGGCTCTTGCGACGGTTCTACCTGGGAGTCCAAACATGGCAGCACATTGGGCAGCATTTGAACTGTAAGCAAGACCTGGGGCGACGCTATCCATAGAGTCAGTGATCACGTCAGACGAGTGGGCTATGTGATTGCACCGATAGAGATACGTGATCATTTCTCCTGGTAATGGTGCACAAGATGTCTCACGCAGTTCGCTCTTATCCGTATGCGTGTTCGAAGTTACGAATTCCTCCAAATTAAGAAGATCGCCGCCACTACAGGTGAAAAGAACTTGCATGTGCAAGAATGTAATCGGGAGGCTATCAGGGTTCAAGAAGTTCTTGCTAAGGACCTCATGGAAGTGACTTGCTGCCAAAACCTTGGGACAATTTGCCCCACGATTCAGAAGGTGTTTGAGGACACCGCAAAAGAGACCCGCCCCATCTAATGCATATAGCATACAGAAATTCAGGTGTGTGATGCATCGATACTGACCTGTAGATGAAGTCCCCTTTCCAAACTCGTCAAGAAGTATGACAGACCTCGAAGTGCAATTTCTTAGGGCCAGAGAGACCTGATTGAGGTCGATCATAAAAGCAGATTGAACCTGAGAAAAATTGAGACGACACTGGGAAAGCGTTGGAAAGACTGTATACAGCACTTTCGACACAGATTCCCTTGTTTGGATCCGAGTAAAAACTGGAGGCTTGTCAGTTCTTGGGTCGTATTGTGCAGAATTCGACCCAGCTTTTGTCCACAATTCCCAATGTGGCAGACTCGGCGGGGACGAAGCTGAGGGGCTGAGCTACCGAGATATTAGTAAAATGTGCCACTCACCTCCCTACCTGTAATATTGTTAAACTGAGGCCACAACCGATATCAATGTGATACCTACTTGTGCCATGTATTGTATCAAAGCAACCTGTACGCAGGTGAGAATAAAGACCGATAAAACTTTGATGTTTTTCCTGACCTGCTTCAGATACACGCTCTATTCAGGTAAGTCTTCATCCAAGAATCTCTTCGAGGAAGACCAACCTTGCCACATGCATTCGCCCCGGTGAAAAGTACTATACTGTTCAAATTTGAGTCGTTGGCTGCATTCGGATCATGCATGGGTTGGTAGGGCTGCCCCAAACCCACACCACCAACCAAACGGGCATCGTTCGGAACGAAGGCATCGACAACTAATTCTTGCAGCGGATGTCTAGTACGGTACTTGCAACAGCAAGCACTGCTTATGGAAGTATGAGATACCCTACCTTCCCCGCACAATGTCAATAATGGAGCCGTCTACCATCCGGGGTCGCCGATAATCAAATGTCCTGGCTACTTCGGCGAAAGCAAGCAAACAATCAAGTTCTGCACAAACATCGCATGCATTGATCATAGAATCATGGAAGGGCATGATCTTCTCCAGCAAGTCGTGCACAAGTTCGATTTCCCTGTCTTCAGGGAGGTCAACGTCTATTGGTTCATGGGCGATGCTCCTGACCAATTATTGCTGGGTGCAGATCGCCAATGTGAAGGTCCATATCTGCGCCAGGGATCAAAGACCGAATTTCAACCTTACGGCCAGACATCATACCGTGCATCTCCTGCGATTTGAAGTACACATGAGAGCTAATAAACAGTGACATTAGAATTGACACAGGGGAAAATGTGTGATTGTTACTCCGATGAAAACTACCGTGGCATGCTTAAAGATCGAAGTTGTGAAAGCATGCAGAGAAAACTCACCTGGAAATTCCAGCCTTCGAGGACTTGAATGCCTGCATCGGACTTCCATTCTTCGAGCATGGGAACAGCGATCAAGAACCCTTGGCAAATAATTGAATTAATGCTCCATACATGGTAAGAGCCCAGGTTGATACACACCAAGCTGTGGGAAGTAAACAACATTCAATGTGGCAGCATAATCACTCGGTACAGATTCCGAGATTTGTTGTGCCACTTTCGACTGGGTGGGGCATGAGAGACATGAAGGAACTTCTGCAGTAACAATAGACCAACACACCAAGACAGAGTCAATACCACGATAAATATGCTTGCATTTATCTAACCCTTCGTCGATGTGGGGGCGGATACATACTCGACCTGCTTCTACCGATTCTTCCCAATCAATCTGTTACGAAATAAAGTGAGGATATGTCGAGACGGACATTAACAATATGAAAAAAGAACCGTCTCATTGATATTGTTTCCGATTTCTTTGAAACGACTGATGTCCATCACGCGGATGAGCTAATGGGGTTTGTGCGGTCATGAAGGGTCCATGTGAAATGATTCGAATACCTACTTTCTCTACAACTTCGACATTCCTGCATCTGTACAACTCTGACAATGCGTCACTTAACATCGAAGAATGATATGTAAACTGCCAGCTGTAAGAGAAGGAATTCCCAAATGGAGGGAAAAACAAAAACCTTGACAAGTGCTTGCCAATCGTTCGTCGTTCCTTTTCCTGATTTCAACGCTCCTAGGGTTCTGGGAACATTCGTAATTCCCTTTAAATGAGTCTGCAAGGCACCAACTGCAGCAGTATTCTCTGGGAGTAAAAAGCAGTCCACTGCATCATGACGTGCTTGTATTACTTCCAAGGACATGGATGGGCGCAGTAGCCACGTGCGGAGAAGAGAGCGGCCCAGTGCCGTCCGTGTGGTATTAAGAATACCTGCCAGTTGCTATCAGTATCATAAAGACCCAATGGTTGATGGGGACGTACCGAAGAGCGAAAGCCCCTCTTTGGTTTTGTCGGAATGCATCGAGGCATGGTTCTCGTTCTCAAAAATCTGCAACGAACTTGCTAGGTGTTCCAATGTCAGTGGGAGCGTGGCCTTTTGACTTACTAGAGTGCATCGACATTGATGTGCATTACTTTATGCCTATAAGATATCATTTTTAGTCTAAACGGTTTCCAAGTTCGGGCAAGTAACAAACAGAGCCAAAACTTCGATGCTTTGAATTTCAGGTCCTTCGGGGCCATCATGGTCTAGTTCTCCAGCAGCCCTCTCTCGAGTGAGGAAGTCGATCAAAGCGCCAATGGACGAAAGCTGACAATGAATGTTACTCTCTTCACACGCGATGGAGATACATCTCACGCAGAGTGGTGCAGATTCTACTGATGCAAAATTTGCCAAACGAATCGCAGCATTCCATCGGTTCACATTCGGATCTCCTGTCTTCGGTGCCCGCTTCTGCATGAAATCGTACGCGTTCCTTAAGCCGCTTCCAGAGGACACAGCAGATGAAACGTCTGAGGCATTATCGGGCCCTCCACCCAATTCAGCCAGTAGTTTAATAGACAGTAAGCGATCGCGCCCTCTTGCAGCAAAAAAATCCTTTTGTGGCCTTATCTGCATGATGCAACCAGATGCCTCGGCTGGAACGATGTCAATATATGCGCTCCAATAGGATTGCTACGTACCGTAATCTTGCAGAATGGCAATGAAATTATCGTCAGACTTTGAACTAGTAAGGATGATGTCCGGGGTATTGTGTTCGACGACTGCAGGGACGGTGAGCAATAATGAATGCTCTAAAATAAGTTGTACTCACGCATTTTTGTCAGGTCGTAGTGAGTATCTTCCCGGGAATCTTCTAGAACGTAGACTACACACTTGAGTGGGTCGTAATATGCGCAACCTAAGCGTCCACTAATGCACAGTTACTACATGAAGCAAGTCAGGAAATGGCAGTCACGTACTGTTGACAGAATACCGCCATAACCTGGACGAGAAATGAGAGGGGAAATGAAACAAAGATACGCATACCTTGTCTGAAAGTGAAATGTCCAAATCTACTTGTTCCTTTTGAGGGCTCGGAGGATGGTCCAAAGTATCGGATGTAACATCCCACCTCACACGCTTAGACGGGTTTGGGCTATCCTGTCCACGGTTCGCATGAAGCCCGTCTTCTTCTGAAGTGCGCGTCTTCGACTTCTGTCTCTTTAGTCCAGACTTTGCCATCCTTCTAGGGGTTTGCATGGAACTTGACTCGATCACGCCGCGGTATTAACCACATTACATAATCACGTGACCAATACTACCATGAGTGCGAACAGGCAAGTATGCTATTTTACTTCTTGACCTTCAGCAGCTCCTTAGCGTCCTCACCGGTCACTGCATCGTTCACATTCAGAGAATGCCCCAGGAGAAACGTCATTCAACCCACCATTCAAGAGTAAGCCATGGGCGTCCAACATGACGCGGTTTCCTGAGCCCGCCAGAACATTTGCAATCTCGCGTGCAGCCTCGAGTCTTCGGAGGTCAAGGAATCCCTTATTGTTCCGCATTGCCTCACCGATCAGCTCCGCGCTTCGTGCTTCACCTTGAGCACGCACAATAATGGACTTGATTGGCGATCTCAGTGCCATGTGATATTCAGAGTGTCATACTAACCTGCTTCTCTTGTATGGCTTGGTCCACCAGGAAGGCTGCACGAAGTGCCGTTTGTTGTGCAACCTTTTGCATGAATCAGAATCAAAGAAAATGGGGGGCATTGAGACAGCTCACCTGCTTGGCTTCGACAGCATGCGTAAACTCAGGCGAGAAAGCAACATGGGTGATAGACACGTCATCCAGGACAATATCAAATCGCAACGCTCGTTGTGTGAGGTTCTCACGTATCAACCGGGAGACCTACAACGAACGAGTGAATAAGCTTGATCCAACTTCGCTGGCGCGTTTACCATTTCACGCTGCGTGATCAGTTGGCTGGCGTTGAATTGTGCAACCACGCTTTTGAGGACTTCGTTTACGATGGACGGGAGTACGCGCTCGTCGTAGTCCTTTCCAAGCTCACGGAAGATTTTCGGAAGTGTTTGGATAGATGGCCTGGATAGTACTCTGCAAGTAATGTTGACCATTTGCAAATCTGCATCAAGCATCAGCGAACAGTGTACACTGAAAAACATGGGTTTGACCTTTTGTTCCAGTCAAACTAGCAACGCTGCGAGGCTTTGCGCGGATGTCGAAAACGATGGGAGTCTCGAACCAAGGGATCTGAGGCAACTCAAAAACGCAGTGCATGCCCATATGGTGGGTTACTGACCATAATATGAGTTCCCTCGTTGTAAACTTCATCCTTCACACCGTGTAGACTGAACAGTAGGGTATCAGTCGAATATCGTGCGTCATGCAGAGTACAACGAACCGAGTGTATTTGATAGCCCGATGACCACCATCAACTGGATACAAGTGGTCAACTCTCGCAAGTACGTTGAAAACAGGTGTTCTCACCGTTGAATAAACTCGCGTTAAGGAGGATACTTCCACCAACGAGTGCGAGTAGTAAGCCTGACCCAGCGAAGAAGCGTCCGGAACCACCTGGAAGCCCTCCTCCTCCCGGGCCGCTGGCCCTTTGTAGCTGTTGTGCAAACCTCCTGAAGGCCTCCTGACCGCTCATCCCGAGAAACTAGACTGGAGTATGGATGTTGTCTGAAGGCCTGACGCTCTCGATCTGCCGGTTCGGCAGACGGCACGTGACCACGACGATAAAAATGACTTACCGGGAATGGACTAGTCTGCACACTCAGCCTGTTAACAGTAGGGACTCCTGAGTTATGCTTTTAGATCATGATGTAGCCAGCAACGTCGTGCGCATTGTCTGATCTCTTTGCCTTTCATGTTTGCTGACGTCCTTTCCTCGATGAAGCTCGGATGGATATCTATTGCATGCTGGTGCGTGTATCACGAGCGAGATTTGTGATACTGATAGGCTGTTTTAGGATCATTGTATATTCGCCACAGATAATCGAAAATCATCAGCTTCAAAGTGGCGAGGGCTTGGCCCTCTTGTTTATTTACATATGGTTGCTTGGCGATCTATGCAATGTAATAGGTGCATTGGTCGCACGGTTGCTCCCTACGGTGATAATTCTCGGTGTATATGTGGGTGGTGGTTCCATGACCGAGACGGCTGATTTCTGACGCATTGCCAAAGTATATGCTGTGCGACTCAGCGCTACTGATCCAGGTATACTACTACAGATGGAAGCGCGAGACCGGGCGGATATCGCCCACTCGCGTCTTGGATAGCATCCCGACCGAGCAAACGTGCTTGCTCGAGGAGGGGGTGAGTGCGCGAGAGCAACAACCATCTGCAGTGCTGCGGGTGTTTCTACAGTACACGGCTGCTGTTATCTTCGTCGTCTTTACCGGAGTGGCGACTTACTTTATAAGCAAGCGGATTCATGGTGGAGGTTCCCTATTAACAGGGTCCCTCGATACTTCATTAGAAATGGAAATCCAGATGCTTGGGTGGACAAGTGCCATCTGCTACAGTGAGTTCCATCAACGTGGCGTCAATAGTGCGAGTCGCTGAGAACATTTGCCAAGTTGTTGCAAGAGTACCACAAATTCGTGAGTTCGGTCGGAGAGATGGAGTCGGTATTGATTTTTTGCAGTCAAAAATCGGAAGACGAGATGCGAGGGCCTTGCTCCTGGACTATTCTTCTTTGCAATCCTTGGAAACATCACTTACGCGCTTTCGATATGTGTGGCGTCCATGGATCGTGAGTACCTGATCAGGAATGCAAGCTGGCTTGCTGGTACGCGGATTGAGAGTGATTGTAGTATGGGGTCACATGGTAATGGCTGACTTTTGATCCTGATAGGGAGCACAATAACCATACTGTTTGATATTGTCGTGAGTAGTATCACGTATTAATGAGGCGTTATCTCTGTGTCATTCATAAACCGTCAGGTACTTTGCCAGTTCTTCTACTATTGCTGTTACGTGTCTCGGCAGCGGGGCGAGGATGAACGGCGTTGGCATTAAATGTGGCCGGTTCCGTCGGTTGCCACGCGGTTCTGTATGGAAGGTCGAGCCCACGGCGTGTGCACGTTTCCGTCCTCGTTGTGTCTCCTCGTGTCAGCATGCTATTTTACCGCCCCACGTTGCAGCTCTTCATCAGCCCGGAATGTCCTCCTGCAGTCAGACACAGCGACATGCTCCCGGCCTCGTGCACCTCGATGCACTCCAGCTCTGATATTTCTCAGCCTCGGTTTCACTTATAAGACGCACTCCTCTCCACCCACGCCCTCCAGACTACCCTCTCGCGGGGATGATGTGCACGGAGAGGTGTGTGCTTCGGAGGTCGCTGAACAGGCACTAATAGTTAATCCTAGCACGCACTAAGGAAATCCGACGACCTTCGCGAAGTACAACGCAGGCCAGACGACGTAGCCCAAGGAATCGATAAACGCCCAATCGATCATCTCTTATTCCCCTGTCACCATGCAGTGGTCAGCTCCCAGCTCCATTGACACCCAGCGTGTCTTTGCTTCCACGAGAGACAGATCCAACTTAGCACACGCAAAACCCATGTACTTCTCCCGTCCACCTAGCACATCTTTCTCGACGTCTACTTCGTCATCGTCATCGCCATCGCCGTCTTCACCCCCTCCACCGTACGAGGACATCCATGTGGTCTCTAAGCCCGTCTCATCACTGAATCTTGGTGCCCACAACACCACCTCTTATTCTTCCGACTTTGACTTCCCTGTGACCACCTACCGGGAGAGACCAGAATGGAAGCACAACCCAGGTGTCATGATCTCACATCTAAGGGAAACCCTTGATTCATTAGACACCCAGATGGCTTCCTTGCTTAGTCAACGTCAGGAGCTCGAGTCACACCTGGACCAGGCTGTTCGCTCCCAGTCTCCCATCTTCCGTCTCCCAGAAGAGCTCTTGTCGTTGATCTTCGTCACTGGAGTTTGTGATGCAGAAGATGAAGACCCGCTGCTTGTGTCCAGTCTCATGCTCGTATGCCGCTACTGGAGAGATGTCGCCGTCAATACACCAGAGCTCTGGTCGACCATTTGTATCAGCCCTCATGGTTCTCTCGAAAAGGCCCGTCGCAGGTTGGCTCGGTCCAAGTCAGTTCGTCTTGATGTTAGCATTAACTTCAATCCGCGCATCGATGATCCCTCGACTGTCACCGAGCACATCGTTCGTGCCATGGATCTTCTTCGCCCTGCCCTTTGGCGCACCAGGTCGTTCCGCCTTAGTGTACCCAACAGACCCCAAGTCCACGCCGCTTTGCTACGGTGCCAGGAGGACGCTCCCTTCTTGGAGACGCTCTCAATATGTGTCTACCACTCCATGCAGGATGACCATTACTCCAGTCCCTGCCTTCCCCTGTTCAATGGCTACACACCGCGGCTCAAGTCGTGCTCCTTCACCTCCTTCAACTTTGGCTGGGACCGGCGCATCGTGTCTGGACTAAATGTCCTTCATTTGGTTGGGTACTGGAATGGCTTTTCGCCGTCTGTCGATACCCTCCTTGACATTCTTCGTGCTTGCCCCGACCTCCAAGAGTTTACCCTCCGTAACATATCGGACGTCGACTCCCCTATCACCGCTCTCGACCAGGAGTTTTCGACAGTCAAAATTGTCAAGCTTCCACGACTGACCAAAGCCTCTTTCTATTACGCTGGTAACATACGCACAAGATTACTCCTTAGTCAGATCTCTTTCCCCGCTTTAGAGTCTCTCGAACTTAGTTATCTGGACAACATGACGCCCATCATAGAGCATTTGCGACAGCAATCTCTGACGTCCCTCCCTCTGCGACATCTGTGCATCGAGTCAAGTTTCTTTAACGAGCACAAGTTCGTCAACTTACTCAAGCGGCTGATGTCCCTCACGACCCTTGAGCTGGTGGATGTCGAAGATATCTCATACTTTCTTCTCAAGGTAATGAATTCGGATTCTATCATGACTAGTATTGTTCATCGATCTGTCATAGAACCTTTCTACGCCACCTGCCTCTCATCCATGGGTCTGTCCAAAACTTGATCGATTGAACTTTGACGGATGCACCACTCTGGAATGGGATTCTTTGCGGACGCTTGTGGAGTCTCGTCTTTCCGGGAAACCATCGCAGCTGACATCCGTTTCGGCGACCGCTGTCTCTCGGCCTGTCTCGTCTGCGTCTGCGTCTGCTTATATCCATTCTCTGACGTCAACACGATGTAGCAGTCCCGTACCCGGCCCGCGTCGGTTATCTTCGATCGATGTAACACGCTGTCACCAGATCAGCAAGGAGATGGTCCAATGGCTTCGAATGTATGTTCGTGACGTTCGTTGCGAGTCAGTCAAAGGGATGTGGGGAGAGCCTATGCTGTCCTGATCTGGCATGGCTGACACTCATTGTCATCTACTCTCTTCGTTGCCCCTCATCACCCACCCATTTCTGTAGCATATATTTATAATTGACGACACGAGCACCGAGTACAGCGCCTGGTATGTATTTATCAACAATTTGGTTTCACGGCTTTTTTGCTGCTTGACAAGTACATATTCATAGCATAGCGCACAAACCACAATGGATCAAAGAATGGAATATCCAATATCATCATGACGGTCCTTTCGCGGAAGAACGATGTAGCGTGATCTTACTCATTGAGGTATGCTAGCATCCATTTCCGTTTCTCCTCTTCTCGTTTGTGCAATTTTGCAAAACCCCTTCTCCCTCTGCCCATTTCCGCCTTCTTCTTCCGCATCTCTTCTGAAGCCCGAATGTGTCTCGTCAACGCCGACGCATTATGCGTCACGCGCTTCTTGGATTGTCTATAGGGTCCCTCAGTTTTCGCCTTTAAGCCAATGCCAAGTCGGTCTGCCTTGAGAACCGTTGGAATTGGGGTGAGCAACGACTTCTGCTCGTGAGAAGGTGCAGATGTGTCGTGAAGCAATTGGGTAGGCATATCTGGATGAGACGGAGCAGCCTCGAATGCCTCGATGCCTCCATCTACGTCTTCATCCGGCTCGGAATCTGACTGAGTTGTGAGGTCAATGACGTCTGCTGCTGCCGCAGTTACACGTTGGTATAGCATAGCCCCTTCCCGTTCTTTCCCTTTAGCAGAGGACGTCCCGTGCCGGGTAGTTAACCGAGATGACGCTTCTCCAACCTCCGTCTGTGTCTCAGTCTCTAACACTGCCCCAGTGGAGTGTGCATCGGAGAATCTGGCTGTATGTGCACCGAGTCCTTCGCCCTCGTTCCAGCCACTTCGCTGTAAAATGGCAAACCCTTTGTTCGACGGTCCAATATGGAGCCACACTGGCGGCTTGTATCGCTGCTCAGAGGGAAGTGGAGGAGGATCCCGGGCGAGGATGTCTGCTAAAGATGCTGCTGGGGAAGATGGGGGCGTACTAGGCTCCGAGCGCAATGCTCTGCGGATGAACCAATTATTTTTGTTGATGGCTTCTCTATTATGCTGCGATTTCGTGTGCTTTGGTGAATCCTCTGGAGCCGGCGCACTGGACGAACGCTGCGCGGGGGCTTGCAGGGCATCATTGCGGATTGGATTCGGCGCATGGGTCCTGGCGAGAGATTTGTACCACTGCGCAGTTTCTGTAGATGCGCTGTCCGTCTCAGACCGTCTAGCAGTAGACAATAGGGTCGATGGTGATGGTTCTCCCCATTCATCATGCTGTATCGTGGCCGGGACAAAAGTGGGTACGACACGAAGTCGGCGTTGAGCAGAAAAGGATGATTCCGTCTGCCATGGGTCAGCGTCTTCGTCGAGCTGCCCTGTTTCGCGCTCGAGTCTTTCACGGTCTGCTGAGTCGTACTCAGAGCGGATGATATGAGTGACAGTGGCCATCGAGGTATGATGATTAGTCATCCTTCACAACTTATATTTGAGATTATTGTCGTTCTATGTACAAGTAATTCTGATCCAAGGCAGACAAGACAAGCCAGACATCCAAAGCTAAAAAGCAGCCATGCATCCAAGTCAAACAAACAGTCAGTCTTTCGAATAAATGTCCGATTTATAGCTGGGGTATATTTCACGCATCCGCGGGTATACCAGAGCCATCGTAGGAGAACCCTTGCAGAATCAGGTCAGTAGCGTACCAGAAAATGGACATACACGAATGGCATACCAGCAAACTGAGCTTGGACAGTCGATGACAAATGAGACCCGTCCACGTAGCTATCAATTGGCGCTTCGGTGGTGAATACGGTATCGAAATTCGACACGTCCTGGAAAAGACAGTTCAATCACTCCTTCATTTCATAACATCATATCTACATCTTGCACATACCACGGGGCTCGAAACACTGGGTTTGAACGGCGGTTGTATCTTCTTCTGCAATAACCTCTTGAAGTCAATGTGCTTCTCGAAGAATGGATGCTTCTTGATCTCCTCCGCGCCATTTACACCGAGGCGCTTGATTGGATCTCGGTTGAGAAGGCTCGTAAGGATGCTACGCGCCTCGGACCCAATGTCCGACCCAAAGATGAGTGGGTCCGTGAGGATTTTCTGGTACATCTTGTCTGTCACCTCTGGTATAATTGTATAACGAGAACAGCGAAGGTAACACAATAAGAACGTACCGTCATAGAAAGGTGGTAGGCCGGACAACATCTCATAAAGCAGCACTCCGAGTGTCCACCAGTCGATAACTTTGTCTAAGAGTTAAGAGTTGGGGCATCAATGGCAATGACAAAATAGGTAGATAGTCTTCTCTTACTATATCCTTGGCCGTTCAAAATTTCAGGAGCAAGATACTCTGGTGTGCCACAGAACGTATTTGTCGTGTCCGAATCCTTCATGTTCAGCTTGCAGAGGCCGAAATCACAGAGCGCAATATGGCCCGTGTAATCCAGGAGGATGTTTTCTGGTTTCAGGTCACTAGAAAAAGCTCAATAGCACTGAGAATTAAGAGCTGAGTGTAAACGAACCGGTACACAACATCAAGTTCGTGGAGATGTTCAAGGGCAAGAAGCAGTTCTGCGCTGTAGAAACGAGAGCGCTCCTCGTTGAAGCGTTGTTCACGTTGGAGGTGATGGAATAGCTCTCCGCCATTCACAAAGCTATACCATAACCTCAGCATCCGTGCCACATCCAAAGGACCGATTGCTCACGCTAAGACCAAGTACAGCTTCTGTTCCGACTGAAAGCTGAACTTGAGAGGTACTATGAATGGGTTGTTGACGCGCGCCAGTACCAGTCGTTCAGCAAGAGTGTGCGTGATCTCTTTCCGATCGACAATATGCGCCTTCCTGATCGTCTTCAACGCATAGATCCGCATGGTGTCACGCTTCCTGACTTGCATGACCTAGTCTGATATGTTAGTGGGCAGTGTAAGACCTTTATGTTGCCAAAGACGTGCTTTTCCAAAACTGCCCTTTCCAATGACCGTGATCAGTTCAAAGTCATCAATGGTCAATGATTGGCCCTATACCCATGGATGAGGAGACCGAACAAGATCAAGTTAATGGAGGACCTACGGAACTTGGTTGGTATGCAACACCGATCTGGATCTTTCCCAACCCACTACCAAGGTCATACCATTGGTCTGTTCCGACTGAGCCAACGTTGTCGAAATCGGGAGTGAACTTGATACCGCCCATAAATATATCATTGCCCATGTCGTCAGCCAAGCCGTCACTTCCGACCTTGGGTTGTTCGGCACGAAGATAACATTGTATCGAAATCTCAGAGTTCCTCGACACATCACTAGCAGTGCAGTCAATGACAGAAAACGTGGAAATTAACCATAAATGAAACCAACAATTGCGCCTGATACATATAAAGTGGCTTCTCGAGTTCGCCGCCTAGGGCGGTAATCAAGACCTGATTTACCTCGAACTCCATGACCAAGTAAGGAAGCCACCAGCACTGAGTGCGCTGAATGCTATCTTTCGCGCTGTGCCGTTTGGCAAGGCGCTTCTGCATGACGCTGGACGGCGAAACAGATGCGGCGACCTTTGCTTGCTGGGTGGAGAGGGCAGCATGTACGACGGGTGGGACTGGGGTGCCCGGTGGGAGCGAGAGGCCCTCTGCCCAGAGCACGCGTATTGTGAGGAGACCAGTGCGGGATGTAGGCTTTCCATCTGGATTTCCTGGCGTCGGTGTGATGGATCGCGGTGGCTCGTCTGTACCAGCGGAGAGCGTGGCTGAGGAGGCCTTCTTGGCCAACTTTCCGAAGCCTTTCAACATATCGTACAGCGACAAGAACTGAGAAACTGGGCGCGAGTAGTTGATAATGGCTGGCAAAAGGACTGCAGTTCAGAAAGACAGTCGTTTTTTCACGATGGGCCAGCACGTGGCAACCACATAACCTTTGATCGACGAAAATCTGCCCTACTTACGTTCGCAGTCTCGTTCGGTTCCCTATTCATGGGACAAACCGGGAGCGAGGAAAGCCAGGATTTTGACTAGTGAGAATAGTACATACAACAACTTCGAGAGAAGAAGGAGTGATCCGTGCACGACGGTGATGAGAACCAATCACCTCCAGGAAGCTCCGATGACACCTCTACGCCTCGCCACCACCCTTCGAAGTTCCCTTTGTCCGGTACTTGGCAATCCACGGGTGCCGGGATACCTCGCTCAATGGAAGTCGCTCTTCCGGATTGTGTTTCAGGAGCTGCAGAAGATGACCAACCATCCTGCTTATTCGGAAAATAGACTTGCCTTCGATATGAGGTCCCTCGCGTCTGGTGAAACTTCCGGGGGTATCTTAAGATCCACTCTGGCGATGCGTCGATAGGTCGCTGCAATGTTGGTTAGCAGTTGACCGCACGGTGGACTTCGATGCAATGGACACTAACCATGTACACTACTCTTATCCTCGAATGGTGGATGTCCGACAAGGAACTCGTATGTGAGCACTCCGAGAGCCCAGTAATCAACTTTCTCATTATGCTCTTTCCCTTCCACCATCTCCGGAGGGAGATAGTCAAGCGTCCCGCAAAGTGTCATGCGTCTGTTGCCAGGAGCATGAACACTCCAACCAAAATCTCCTATTTTCAACTCGCCATTGATACCAAGAAGCAAGTTTTCTGGCTTGATGTCCCTGTGGATAACATGCTTCAAGTGCAAGTACTGGAGTGCGTCCGCCATTTGGTCAATGTACCGTGAACTGCGTCTTTCGGTGAACCTCCCCCTTTTGCTCAGCTGCTTATACAGTTCACCCTGGCCAGCAAACTCGAGCATGAGGAATATCCGCTTTTCATCATGGAAGTAGCCATATAACCGGAGGACGTTAGGGTGACGGAGATTTTGTTGAATTTCTATTTCTCTTCGGATCTGCTTTTCTACATGTGATTGCACAATCTCGGATTTGTATAAGCACTTGAGCGCGACGATATAGTGTGGCTCGCATGTGGTGCGGACCATGTAAACACGACCGAACTTTCCCTTGCCGAGGGGACGACCGATGTCAAAGTCATTGAGCTTCCATTCACGGGTAGGGCGTGTTCTGCAAATGCGTCAGAGGGAGACGATAGGGTTGCATAATAACTACTCACCTCAACGTACTTGAATCCAGTGCAAGATCCTCAGCGGCCTCGCCGTACACCTTTTCACCACGTTTTTCATTATCAATCTCGAACCCGCCATCATATTTCCCAATGTCAACGGGGACCTTTCGAGCAGCTTTTGGTGGTAATGTTTCTGGCTTGTCTGCGGTAGTCTGGTGTCGGAGGGTAGATGGTTGTGGTGGTTTCAGCGGGGGATTCGGTGCAGCATACTTGGTAAGAAGCTTGGCGACGTTTGTCTGACTTGATTGTTTTGTGTGACCAGACCGATGATTTGTTGGTTTTTTTGACGAAATGTCCAGAGCCGCGATTTGCTTGGTAACAGATGCGATCGAAGCCATGTCAGTAGATGCAGTACGCGTTGTAGTGCAACAGAGAGTGAGCCACGGCAAGGCGCACGCAAGTCGCGGTTGGATTTTGTCTACACGCGTCTGTATCACGTGATCTAAGAAACAGTCCCGTAGTCGGCCGTAATATCAGTTCATTTCATTTAATTACTACTATGTCTCTATGATGCGTTGCTTGAGCTTGTGTCTGTCGGACCTTCGCAGCGGTGCTGAGACATCGAGTAGGTGCAATGATCTTGCCCAGCTGTCACACTTACCAGATGAAATTCGGCTGGTTCTCCGTTGTTGAGGGGAAAGCTTCGACTTGAAAACCAGCGCTGCGTCGCCCGTACGTCACTCTTTGTACGCACACAATGTTAGGTCAAGCGTGCATACTTCGTGATCGCCGACAAGTTGGTGGAGGGGATTGAAGCAGGGCAGAATTCAGATATTCACATTTGCACAACCTGTTACATATGTATTTGTGGCTGCAGCACTCCGTTGCAACCCTGTCAATCCGTTCCAATGCGCACAAAACTGAGTGCAAGGCTTCATGGCAGAAATTTCATTGGTAAACTTTGGTGGATAACTTTGTGAAGCACAGATGAATATTTCTGTCTCAGGGGTCTGTCACGTGAGCTAGTGTAAACGACCGATGTTTCCAAATCGGAACAAGTTAGTCCTTTGCCACAGCACGTCTGCCCAACACTGCCTACTTTGCTACTACTCGTCAGCGCAGGACGCGACCCCGACGGAGACTCGAGGGCCATTGTTCCCCTGTCTTTCTTTTGTCTGGATCAATTTGCATCCGATACCCTTTAAATATCGTGAGCTCGGCCTCGGAGGGTGCAGTCTCGTAGGCTACCCCGTCATATTCTTGCCCAGCACCTTGGCTGTAAACCATGGCGGCCTCCCCTTCATCCATAAGTCCCAGAAAGCGTGCAAGCAGCTCTAAGCTTCTCAATGACTATGTTCGTCATTCCCACCATCCAACGGCTTTATGTAGTGCTGACTTTTCCTTAGCAACTTGGTGATTCTCTCGGGAAGGGTGCGTTCGGACAGGTATACCGTTAGTTTTATCCATGAATCATTTCTAGCGTGTAATCTGACCATCGTTTTCTGCAGGGGCACTTAACTGGGCCACCGGTGAAACCGTCGCTGTCAAGGAAATACAGCTGAGCAACATCCCCAAAGGAGAACTCGCTCAGATCATGGTACATTTATACCGAAGTTCATTCCTATCCTATGAATAATGTAATATCACAGTCAGAGATTGATTTGCTCAAGAATCTCATCGTGAGCGTTTCTGTTTGACCTCTCGGTCGCAGCGTCTCATCGAACTAGCATCCAAACATCGTCAAGTACAAAGGCTTCGTCAAAACCCCGGAATATCTGTACATCATTCTGGAGTGTGTACGCTTTATCTGGATGGACACCTGACATTGATCTGGAATAGGTTCTGCGAGAATGGATCTTTGCACAACATATGCAAGCGTTTCGGAAAGTTCCCCGAGAATCTTGTTGCTGTGTATATTTGTCAAGTCCTAGAGGGCCTTGTATATCTTCATGATCAGGGTGTTATACACCGCGATATCAAGGGCGCAAATATACTGACCAACAAGGACGGTTGTGTGAAACTGGCAGATTTCGGGGTTGCTAGTTCTACTACGACAGGAGCCGTTAGTGACGATGCTGTTGTTGGGAGCCCATATTGGAGTAAGGCTGTCCCTTAAGCTGCTGAGACCACTGTTGATACACTTTCATCCTAGTGGCACCCGAAGTCATCGAGCAGTCGGGTGCAACAACAGCATCGGACATATGGTACGCGACATCTACCTGGCAGAAGAACGCCGTTTCTTATGAACTATTTCCCATAGGAGTGTGGGTTGCGTTGTAATTGAACTCTTGGAGGGTAAACCCCCGTACCATTTCCTGGATCCTATGCCTGCGCTCTTCCGAATTGTCCAGGATGACTGTCCACCTATACCCGACGGTGCATCCCCGATCGTCAAAGATTTCTTGCTTCATTGTTTCCAAAAAGATTGTAACCTTCGCATTTCGGCCAAGAAGCTTCTGAAGCATCCTTGGATGATTTCTGCAAAGAAACAGCTGAATTCGTCTGCTGGGAAGGCTGGGAAGGAGGGCCATACATTTGACGGAAGCTCGCAAACGTCGTCTGGAATACCGAAGAAACCTCCCACTAACTATAACTTCGATGAAGCTGTCCTGAAGGTACAAGAATGGAATGAGGCTTTGAAATGTGAATACAGTCCCTATTACTTTTCTTTGGATGTTCTAATGGCTGCAGCTCCAACCCGTCCTTCAAAGCATGGGAATCGTCCTCCGATGGACGGTCCCCCTGCTTCGCCGACCCGGGTAACTCGTGACAAGCCTGGTGTCCCGCTTCTGCAACACTCAGTCCTGGGCCTCCAACAGTCTACGTCTGTTCCTCTGGCACTTAAACCCCAGGTTAGTGTGACTGCCCTACCAATGGCAGCCGTCGGCCTTGTCGATAAAATTCGTGAAACGGCTCCATTCGTTCTCCAACCTCCTGAAGAGCAGACGGACAACTGGGACGATGATTTTGAAGATGGACCATCATTTACCAAGTTGCAAGGTACATCCTGTAGCAAGTATTCCTTCATACTGCATTTCCTAACTGTATTTAGGCCTCGAGAAGACCGCTGCCGAGGATGACAAAGTCGAAATCGAAGACTACGCTCAGACTATTCGGCCTAACAGAAGTCCTGCAGGCCCTGGCACAATTCCACTGGCAAGAGCCCCAGCAGCGGATATAGTACCCATCGTTGAGGACTATTCAGACCTGGCAGTGGACGAAGACGACTTTGCTCTCCAAGAGAAGGTGGCTGATTTCAAGGTATGTACTACCCTCGGGTGTTTTGTTGTGATGTTTATCTCATTCCTATAGATGAGGAACTCTGTCCATCGTGGCCTCTTCCATCCAGATGATATCAAAGTCCTTGGTATTTCGCCTGGTTCACCCGGTCCCAAGTCTGCCCCCTTACCAGGCCTTGCGCGCAAGGCTTCAAGGTCCTCAATAAGCCCTGTGGGTCAAAATGGACAACCATCTGGCCACACTCGCTCCCATTCTCGGTCGTCTTCGTTTGTTGGGTCCAATGGATCTGGATCCTTTGGGCGTTCAGAGGCAAGACGGGCAGCGAACTCGCATGAATTTGATAAGTATACGGAAGAAGACAACGAGGACTATGACGATATATTTGGAAAGGTCGGGGGAAATAGTGTGTAGCATCCTGTCAGTGTAAGCTCTTGGGGATTGATGGTCGTATTAGGCCTCGAGCAGCCAGTGCAAACCCTCCAACTTCATACTCGGCTTTCCAACAAGAGTTGGGTAAGTCATTACTATGGTTAGCATGGCTTCTAGTAACCATTGAATAGCTTGGCGACGAGGACGACGAAGACGATCCTTTTGCTGAGGTGAGGAGTTTTGCACGCCCTGCTGGTCGTTCCTCACGTGTCGTAGATCGACGAAGGCTTTGCGGAGGATGATCTGGAAGCTAATCTACAACGCGACAAGCATGCCCGGCTATGTAGCATGGTGACGCAGCTGATCGACGAACTCACGCCATCCGCACCAGATTTTCAGCTACGAGACGCTTGTGATCAGCTTGTGAGCACGTCTTCTCATAGGGGGACATTAACACTGACAATCGTTCTTAGATCAATATTATAATCGAGAGCCCGGAAATGCTGGTTCAGTTGGTATCGTCGCATGGCATGCTGGCAATCTTGGAGGTACTGGAGGGGAAATGTTCGCGGGATGTCTTGATGAAATTGCTTCACATCATTAATTTGGTGAGGCCCATTCAGGATGCCGTCGAGCATGCAGTTGACCCACGATGTAGCTTGTTACCAGTGATCTTGGCTTCTTGGAGAGCTTCTGTCTTATTGGTGGCATCCCAGTAATGATGGGTATGTACCAGATGCAATACTGTTTTTCCTTCTCGCTGACCGGTATTTAGGTTTCACCTCTAAGAAGTACCCATCAGAATGCAGGGCAGAGGCGTCGAATTTTATCCGGCTTCTTTGCCACACATCCGTACTGACTCTTCAAATGTTCATCGCTTGTCGTGGTCTCAAAGTGCTCGTGGACCTCCTTGACGAAGACTACACGGAGCAAAGTGAACTAGTCGTAGATGCTTTGAATGGTATTGGGAGCGTGTTTGAGCTACAAAGTCCAACCACCAAGAACGACTTTTGTCGCATGTTCATCAAGGAAGGTCTCCTCGATCCGCTTTCGTCCGCGCTTCTCAATGTTATTGGAAACACGAGCCCAACTGCGACGGAAATGAAACATAAGATTATACAGATCTTACTCGTGTTTTCGCAGGTGACGCAGAGCGACATTCATGTGCGCAACGCGATAGGCACGCGTAAGATCGTGAGGCGTGAGTTCTTTTAACTGGTTCTCGTAGTGAATGCCTTGCTAATACATCACTAGGTCTGTTGCGAGCGTGTGAATTGATGGAGCCAGAGCACCTGGTGCAAATGCTCAAGGCGGTGAAACACCTTTCTATGAATGCAAACCTTCTTGAGGTCCTCCAGAACGCTAATGCCATCGAGATTCTCATTAAGCTACTTGACAAGGCGAAGGCCGGCTTCCACAGCACGGTACATCCACTACTAAAATTTATTCGTGTCAATGCTCACGCGAGCTTGACAACCACCAGGAATTGTCCAATCACATTTTCCAGACGTGTTATAACCTCTGTCGGCTGAACAAATCGCGGCAGGAAGAAGCTGCTCAAGCTGGCATTATCCCTTGCTTGAAACGTGTTATCGAAACCAGTTCCCCACTGAAGCAATTTGCACTTCCGATTCTTTGTGATCTGGCGAGTGCTGGCAAGAGTTGTCGGAACCTCCTTTGGCAACATAACGGTTTGGGGATGTACCTCAAGCTTCTGGAAGACCCCTACTTCCAAGTCAGCGCCCTGGAGGCGATACTATCATGGTATTTTCTTTCTTCTGCAGCCCAAGAACAATGGCGAATGACCCTTGCAGGTTGCAAGACGAAACCGCCAAAATAGAAGATGTGCTAGTTAAACCAGAGTCACTTGATGCACTCCTCAAATGCTTTATATCCGCGAAAGCCTACTCGTTCGAGAACCTTCTTGACCCTCTCCTCAAGATATGCCGCGTCTCCACACCGATCACCATCGGCCTCGCTAAAGCGACTTTCTTCAAACGTATCATTGACAGGCTTGGTCATAGTCGTGCTGTCGTCCGGCTCAATCTCCTGCGAATCCTACGCACGGTATGCGATGTCCACCCTAACCGGGCGATTCTGGTAGAGCGGTATGGTCTCCATGAGATGGTGCTTAAGCTTAGCAAGGATGACGGCGCCGTCCTTGTTCGCGAGCTAGCAAGGGAGATTCTCCCTGCACTCGCTCCGGCACTGAAACCTGCGCTTAGCAAATCTGGCATCAAGGGTTATGATACGCCGAAGAGTAGTTCGATCATCGCTCCCAGGAAAGCGCGTCGAACGGCCTCCGAGACGTCGGCTATTCTGAACACCTCCAGTCCAACGCCGCTTGGATCGGGGGCTCCGCCTTCGTCGAGACTTGGCATCGAGCGTTCGCATTCGTCGTCGAGGCACCGACTAGGAGATATCCAGTGGCAGCAGGGTGGAACCGGAGGACGTCGGTGAACTGTTGAAGTTGGGACACGCTATTGGCATGCGAGATCTCTTTTCTGCATCTCTTGTTTCGTTCTCTTTTGTTTTTGCTGCTTTTTTACCCATACACCGCACCCTCATTGACGCACAGCACAATCCTACAGAACTTAGAGTAATAAGATAATTATCATTCAAGGACGGAACAGAGACGATTGCTATCGGTCTGAGCTACATGTATAACCTGCTCTCAACATATGGTGGGGCTTCCAAGGAACTGGAGATCGATGGCTTCGACGCTTGGGAGATGTATTTCAAGGGCATTGTCAGTGCACTCGAAATTAGTTCATTATGATTCACAGCATAGAGTCTGGAGTGCGTCAAGGTTGTGGATCCATTTGGGGTACTACTAGCATGAGGGTAGTTTAGAGTGGGGCTAAAAACCGCGGTTACTTGGTAGAAACAACCTACGCACAAGATGGGATGTAGGCGATCTATTTGCGAGCAAATGGGATCTGGAAACCCGAAAGTAAAGCCCTTGCGCGATTTTGTGCCCCTGCACCTTCTGCGTCGGTGATGAAATGGATATGGAAACCGATTGGCTTTGGATAGGCATCCGGATTGACCTCTATTTGGGGGAAGAGACTCATAGCTTCGGGTGGCAAGCCGAAGCCCACCACACCTGCGACACCGCTTGGGGTTTTCAAGTTCGAGGAAGCCGGGGGAAGTACGATGCCGTTGAACTCACGCAACCTGGGCAGGACAAATTCTGTCAAGGTTGCGATGAAGTCGTACATCTTGGGGCCTTTGAGGGTGACTTTGCAGCCCAGCGGAATGCCTGGTCGGACCCAACCGCTGACTGACTTCTTTCCCTTGACGATTTCCACACCGCTGCGTGATGACCTGCCTCCGCCGTTCTCTGTCTCCCCAGAAAGGGCACGGAATGCCGCAATGGCACCAACCAAGGCACTCCTGTTGTTAATCGCGTCCTTTTGCATGGTATGCAGGACTATTCTGTCCAGCTGCACGACGTTCTGCGCGGTTGAGACGGGTGCGGGTTTTCTACCCAGCTGGTCCCCACCGACTGGTAGATTGCGACGGTTTTTTGAGTATGGGTCGTCTGGGTCGAACCTGAGACGGATCTGTCGAGGAGGGGGACGAGGACCAGACTCATGGACGTAGGTCATGTACATGAGGTCGTCTTGGAGGGTGGTGTAGTAGTGGTCTCGGAGACGACATGAAGCCATGTCACGGATAGCAATGTCGACATGGGGAATGGGCAGACCATGTCTGTCATACTTGAGTGGCTTGCGTATTCTGGGTGGTTTGCGGAATATGCGGGCGGCGGGTGAGACGTGGGCGGCTGCGGCTGCTGCACTCATCCTGGATGAATGGTTCAACTTGGGATGGTCCACAATGGTAAAGGGCGACGACTTACTCGCGGTAATATCAATTTTCAGCACTCAACTTTCTTCTGCTCCCTCTTCAATTCGTGTCTTATATCCTTGTTTCAACGAGTGAATGGCTTTGACTGCCTCGGCACGGGCACCGACCCTGCCAGCATGGGACGATACCATTGTGCCGGCACTGCGTAAAAGTACGTAGGGTCGCAATTCAATTCCATTTCCCTTTGCTTGACCTCACTCCTCTTTCTAGGACTTGAGAGTGAAAGCCGCATCCTGGCTAAACGTATGTCGGTTGCATCCATCACCTCCGCCGAAGAGCCCCCAAGGTCGAACACTCCTTCCAAATCGTCCTATATTTCACGAGATCAGCGTGCTACTCCCGCTCACACCCCGGATCCAAGGAAAAGCAGTGCCATTCCTCGACCAAGTATCCACCATCAAGGTCATGATGAACTACCAGCCAACTACTCGCGCTCCAATGGCGCGTCGTCCCCCCATGTCCTCCCTAAGCGTTCCCGAACTTACTCGCAACCTCAAGTATTCGACCCACTCCAGCCAAATGGGCTCCAGAATGGCTCCGCTCTACCTCCAGACACTCGTCCAATGTCTCCTCGTGCATCCGATGTTCGTCCAACGCGTATCCCTATCGCTTTGCGCAACAGGACAACTAGTACATCCAGCCATGCACAAAGCATAGCCAGAGCAGACAGCCGCAATGGCCTTCTTCCCTCCCCCTATCAGCCACCTCCAAATCCCGAAACATCTCCCGACTTATCCACTCGACATCAACTTCCCAACTTTAACCTCATGAACGAGCCTCCCCCATTTCCGAGCCCTTCCGCCACCTCTCTCCGCCCCAAAGTTTCTGATGCAACTATTCAAGAGCTAAGAACGTCAACAGATTCAGAAGAGCGTCCGTTCGAGCACTGGTACAGAGGAGATGTACATCGGAACGGGGGTGTGGGCGAACTACGTGTAGCTAAACAGATGGAAATGTTGCAAATCGCCAACTTTGGCCACAGCATACGACGGCCTATGCGCTCACAGACACGAGATGTTTCAGGTCCTTCGGACTTTGGCCGAAGACGGAAGAAAGCCGAGAGCATCGGCACTGGTACCCGGGACAGTCTGTTGCTCGATGACGAACGAGCGCGGGATGTCGACATGGTTCTCGACGAGAGCCCACTGACAGACATTGAAGCTGATGCAGATACGGACACCGAGGCCTTTTATGACGCTTACATTGGCATGGACGAATCGGTGCCATCCGGTTTCAGCGCCTCCACGCCGAAAGTGCCACTTTCTACTTCAGCTGACGTACGAAGCGGGACACCAACCGCATTGTATTCTCCTGCCCCAGAAGACACTCCTCCGACTCGCATCCCTGTCACCCGGACTGCGTCGGAACCATTAAGATCCGACACACCCTCAGGTCCTGCCAGGTCTAGTGCAGAGAGTGCTATGGCTTCCCCGCCTACCTCGGGCTCACGGTCTCGAACTACCTCACCCGTGTCCCAATCGTCAGATCGATCGCAAACGAAGCATCGCGCCAAGAGCCCGGCAGCTCCTTCGCCTGCCTCCACGCCGAAGAAGACAAAGTCTAAGGCAAAAACACCCCCGCCAGTGTCGCGGCAGAAGGAGGACCCACGGCATTCGGTGGCCATGTATCCAACACCAGAGGGCGACGTGGTTGATGCAATACCGACGTGGACACAGCCCATTCAGAAATCGGGGAATTGGGACGATGTAAGGATGATATTTTACGTCCTATTTGTGTCGACTGAAGTTGTATTAGGTCGTGCTTCCCGTTGTGGCTCGAAAGAAGGGTCTGGACGGACAGTACGAACAGGCAGATGGTAGTCCACGCGCAAAACCCCCCGAGTCGACGCCAATCAAGCCAGTACGTACCACTCTTTACAACTGTCGCATAATGCTGGGTATTGATCAGTAACCCGTGTCCCATCAGGCTCCTGGTACTTTTGGCTTCGACTACTCGAAGTACAAGTGGCCGCGTGGAGACGAAGATATACCTATGGACGAATTCGGGCAGGTCCGAGAACAGCCACAACCCATTGTGGAGGAGCAGCAGCCCCCGAAAGATGATCTACTGCCAGAACCCTCACCATTCGTTCAGGAGCCGGTGCTCCCGCTACCCTCCTCACGGTCTGAGTCACCGGCGCCCTTCTCACAGTATCTGCGTACGCAAGTGCCAATTATCAACGTTACGCGGCCCTCCAGCGAGACCGAACAAAAGCCACCAGAGAACGAAGATGTCCACGGGGCTGGCTGTTGCAAATGCGTCATCATGTGATTTTGTTCGTTGCGTGGGGTACCATCGGGGTATGATCTTGACTCTGACACGTCTTGTTCTATGGTGGTGGCTGGTGGTCGCTATCTTTGTTTCGTCGATGGTGATTATCGAGGATCGATTTTTGCGTTGCTGCATTTTGACAGGTTTATGGTTCTCTTGCATAATTCTCCTCTCGTTGAATCACGTACCATGCATTTCGGAGTGGACGGCTTTGAGTCCACACATGTTCTTCGTATACATACCCCGTTCCTCAAGGCCTCACCGTCCGCGACCCATCCGCGCACCCGAGTCGCTCGCTAGTATTACTTTGTACTATGGATTCCTATGTTTCCTTCGTATTCTTGCCACTGCAGTAGTTTCATCGATGGGCACAATGCATAACTTCACACATTCTGTTGCAGGGTATCGTGAAGGGAGTTATACACATTCGCAGTATATATAAATAGTTGGTATATAGAGCATCAATCCCTACATACATTTCTCACTGACGTCGAGCGACCTATTCCCTGCTAGCTGGTCTACCCAAACTTCGTCCTGGTTGCTCCCTGACTCATTGTGCCGAGATCTGCGATAAGTTGGTCGCGAGTTCAATATGATTCTTCAACCAGCTGCACTTTTCCGAGGGAAGCACGAGCGATAAGCACCACCTCAGGGTGATTGGCATAGAGGGCCTACCGTCCCAGAATAGGGGTGAACTACAGCAACAGATGAGTACTCAGTAGAAACTTGGATCTGAATGGAGATCGAAACATCATCCTATAGTCCTTTGCTTTCTACGGGATAAGCTCGATCAAGTGGTCGGGTACATACAGCCTTCGAGTATTCAGCATTCTGTCAGGCTAAGTACTTGCGCTGTGCCTGAGCTGAC
>Ga0307518_10000523_pt1 | contig 29210 bp, 17 predicted proteins | sample 25_EM_MG_FD_203889 | JGI IMG/M metagenome (GOLD analysis project Ga0307518, IMG submission 203889) | Populus trichocarpa ectomycorrhiza microbial communities from riparian zone in the Pacific Northwest, United States - 25_EM | ecosystem: Host-associated > Plants > Roots > Unclassified | place... | reverse complement strand
ATATATATAGATAATAATATATATATAAAATATATATATATATATATATATATATATATATATATATATATATATATATATTCAATATTGATCAGGCCACAAGAACGCACCCATCGCATATGCCCTCTTCTCTTCAAGATTGCCCTTGAAACTTATCCCGTATTCTCTAAGCAACATGTCCACCTTCCACTCCTCCATCTTCTCATAGTCAGCCTTTGCGTAACGAGGGTAATGAAGAGGCATTTGAAATCCTGTGCAGGGATTCATTTCCAGCCTTGAATTCTTGATCATGACTCCATTTGCATGCTCATTAGGGCACCCTACAACCTTGTTACGTGACTGCATGTTACTGTCTTCGTTAGGGTACCCTAAGACATGACATGCTGAGTGAACAAGCCATCTCAAAGCCGCCATCGATCTCCCTTCCTCTCTCCTCCTCTCTTTCTCTTAGGAGAGAAATATTTTCTTGAATTTTAAAGCAAGGTGTAGAAGGATGTACCATGTCTATATATACAAGGGTTAGGCATAAGAAAGGACAAAACTTTGCCCTAATAAATGCGCATTCGGCGAAATTTAGTAAATTAAGAATCCCATACGATTGTTCTTGAGTTATTGTTTTATGGTGATTTGGGATGCCAACGTAGGCCATTAGTTTTCTTGCTGAAGTTATGTGTCTATTTTTCTTAATTAGACCTATATTTGAGTTGCGTGTCGATGATATTTTAAGGTGTTTGATGTCATGATCAATAATGCTGTGTAACTTTACATGCAAGTTTTCCAAGACCCACTACATGCCTAATCAATCAATTGGAGTGTGACTCATCATATTTATTTATTTATTTATTGAGCCATTTACGGGCCTTGCCAGGCACTTAGTTATTCAAAAATTAAGATGGGTTTAGAGCAACTCCAAAGTTTCCTACCTGGAAAGCTAAAAAATAAAAATAAAAAAATATTATTTTAATTTTTTCATACTTGTTTTACATACTTCAAAGGTAATGTTAAATAAAATACCAAAATAAATAAGACCAATAAAAAAATAAATCAATTAAATAAATTTATATAAATAAAATAACATCAAACTCATTGAAATAAAATAAAGGATTTATCTCTCTCTCTCCACTACAATTTACTTTTTAAATGACTTTTTATTTTTAAAGTATATATAATAATAAAAAATCATATTTATTTATATTATTCAGAATGCTGTTATACTCTTCGTAATAGCATCTTCGATGCTGTTAGTGTCAACAATTAAGTATGGATACAAATATAAGAGGACAAAAACCTCTGTCAATAATACAGCTGCGGGTCCTGAAATTCATGGTGTTTTGTACTCAGTGGTTTACGCGAAAGCTTATTTATTGTAAACCATTCTACAAGTTTCAATGTATTGCATTGTTTAGGTGCTTAGATGAGATATTTTTGGTTAGTGACATGTTTTTTTAAAAAAATATTGGTTAAATAATATAATTTAAAAACAAATTGATGAAATAACATAGTTTATATATATTATAATTGAAAAACATAATATTCAAATTTGTTGCTATTCATAAACATGATATTTTAAAAAATTATAAAATAGACCGCATAAATTATAATAAAGAGAGATAAGAAAAAAAAATAAAGAAAGAAAAAAGGACTTTAGAGGCACACCGAATCTCCGATTATGACATCATCAAAAAGATATTGACGAGACGAATTCAATGATACCAAGAAAGATCATTAACAGTGATCCGAGTGTGCCACTATTTTTTTTTTGTGTCATTAGATTTTATCTCATTGAGATATTTTTAATGATAGTGATGGTGTCGTAATTGGAATTTTAATATGTCTATAAGGTTTTTTTCTTTATTTCTTTCTTCCTCTCTCTTCTCTCCTCAATGAAATTTGTGAAGCTCATTTCGTATAATGTTTTCTTACAATATCATGTTTCAAAATGATGCAAGTTTGAATGTCATGTTTTTCAATCCTAACATGTACAAACAGTATTATTTCATTTATTTAAAAAAATTGTGTTATTTATCAATAATTTAAAAAAAAATGCTAATTTAAAAAAAAAGTCATTAGATATTACTTCAAATTTGTTTTACATTTCAAGTTGGATTTTAAGATAGTCATCATTAAATGAATGTACTCAAAGTATGGGTTGTCAATTTAAAACAATAGTTTTAAAATTTAGCCTGATTCGATGGATTAACCCGGAATCTAGTTGATCTAGGGTTAAAACTGGGATGAGTTTAACAAAAATAAAGAAAAACAAAAACTTAGGTGACCAGTTAAAAACCGGGGTTGACATGATGACCTTGTAAGAACCGATCAAAAACCTAGATATAACTCGTCGACTATTTATTTTTTTAATAAAAATATCATTTTGTTTTATAAAGAAAAATAAAAAATTGATGGTCAATCCGGGATAACTTGATAATTCTGTCAAAACCCGGTGACCTAGTCAAAACTTGTGACCTGGGCCTTGAGTCAGGTCGATCACCGGGTTGGGTTCAAAGACTATATTTAAAACTTATGAAAGGGGATTTAGATTTGTTTCTTAAAAAAAGAAAAAAAAAACGAAAGTGAATTTTGTTTTAGTATGTAAAAATAGAATAAAAGGTATGTTTATCTTTAATAAAACTACGAGAAAAACAAAAATCAATGATTTTGCTAAGTAAAAAGTTGGAATTATTGCTTATACTGGAATGTGGGCTGAGCAGTCTCTAAAGCCCAATTGTGGAATTCCCAATGCACATATCTAATTGATTTTTAACTTTTAACACTGTATAAAAATGGTTCCCAAATACCATAATTACTATAAAAAAAAATTAAGATTTTGATTCAAAGCATTGATAATGTGAGATTAATCCCACTCAGAATTTTGGAATGGACCTCTACCAGTTTTTTTTTTTAATTATTTTTAATGGGCCACTAAAATGATGAGAGATGCGTTTTATAAATTGTCTAAAAAGATTTAATTTAAAGCAGACACACTCATGCAAGGATATGGGAAACTAGAAGCTTAATGGCCACGCACTTCAAGATTAAAATCTACGAACATGACTGGCCCTACGGTCCAACCTTATCCCTGCCAAGAATGAACCTCGAGGTGTGTAGTGTGTGCAAATGCCCTAAATGCTGCCAGTCTACCTGGTTCCGAGCTTAGAGGGTGTTTCACATTGTACTTTTATCTGTTTTGATATGTTTTAAAAGATAATGTTAAATTAGTATTTTATTTTGTGATATTCTCTATGTATTAATGTAAAAAATAAAAAAAAAATATTGTTTTAAAAAATATTGTCTATGTTCCGCAATACAAAATACAAGTGCAATCGAGCTACTGAAGTAGACCAGTGCAGTGGGAGGGCAACCTTTTGGGGAGAGGATCTGTATTTAATTGATAGTGTTAATTAACAGTAACTAAAATTGTTTTTTTTTCAATGAAAATCAATCAATTGATAAAGAAAAACAAGCAGCATAAAAAAATTAAGTACACAGATTAGATTTAATTAGCTATTCATTATATTAGCTTAGAAAGTTGCCTTTTCCATATATTTTGATCATTTAGAGTTCGACTGGATATGATGTACTGATAAATGTTTTTTTATTCGACAATATGAAGTTTTTGTACATTGATTTGTGCATCAACTGAACGTAAATATGTAAAGAAAATCCATTTAACTTAAAAGGTTAGGGATGGATCATATTTTTCAGGAAAAAAACCGGGTTGAGCATAGTGGGCTCGAAAGCTTCCTCATTGCAGCGCGCGGGCCTAGCACACTGTTAAGCCCAAGCGTATAACATGTATTGTGCATATCAGGCGCATAATGAGTCTAGCGCACGCCACACCAATTTTCTTTGGGGCTGGCAACACCTGCTAGTGCTAGACTCATTGTTTCTGGATCTAGCGCACGCTGCCAGGCTCTCCTCGGTTTAGCATGCACTACCAAATCTGGGAAGTTAGGAATGGTGTGTGTTGCACGTGGGTGTCAAGCTCGGGAATTTTTGCCTTAGCATCCTGGACATGGTCAGGCACTCCATGCTCACCTAAGCCTAATGCCTAACCGGATCCGCTATACCTATGGACTTGAACATGATTTAACACCTCATTTTCATAGATTTTTACATGAATCTTTAAGGAATTATTTCTCAACAAATAGACGTAATTAATAAGTTTACACTCCACTTATAGTTTTAGGTGCATAAAAGTCTCTCATAGCCAACCATGTCTCCATCTTTTAGCATGATAATTTTAATGGAAGACATGTATGAGACTATGGTGTCTTTGATAGGCTGAGTGAAATATAGCTCATAATATAAAAAAAAAATTATGAGTATGAAATGAGTCTCTAGCTAGTAGCTCCTCCACTCCAGCAGAATGATAAAGTTTAGGAGTTATAAATACCTCATGAACTATTTAGGTAAAGGGTTTATAATTTCTTCACTCTCAACATTTATGCATATATATTTTTAAAGTATCTTTTTATAAAATATCATTGCATTCTTTTGCTCTTTCTCACTACAAAGATATTTACTTACGTATCTGAGAATCCTCTTAACTACCATAGAGGACTTTTTACAGATACATGACCTTTAATATTAAGCTACACACATTTTAGTTACGGAGAGTGGAGCAAATTGCAAGAACCAGGTGATTAACCAATTTCTCCATCCACATGAACCTTATTCTTAAGCACCTTGAATTTTAGAACATCTTCAGTTAGGATGTTAGATAAATTTCAAAAGCTTTTTGGATTTAAAATTTTCTCAGGTTGATCATTATTTTATACTTTATTTTATTAAAGATTGTTCGGTATTGTGATAATTTATGTTTGTCATCCAGCCACATAAAAAAATTGTTTAGTTAGTTAAATAGTTTATGCCTTTTGCATTGTACCTCGCATATAATTACTTTTCAAATCTTGGTTTGTATAGAAGCTAATATAACTTGCTTTTTCATTTACAAAATTTTTATTTTTCATTTACAAAATTTTTATTTATTTTGCATGTAAGAATCCATCTCATAAAAGTTTTAACTAAACACGTCTTTTAAAACCTACTTTGTAAGACTGTAACTGAAAAATATTTTTTTAAAACCTACTTTTAAAAAAATATAATCACAAAAGTTACCATAATATCTAACATACGTTTAATTAAAAAAAAATGATGTGATTTGAACCAATGATTATCTTAACATAAATGGTTCTATTATCATGTAAAAATGAATAATTCAATCTAAAAATTCAAAAGTTTTTTGGAACCTTGCACAAAAAAAAATTAGTACAAGCCAAAAACTATTTAAAAATCTGGCATAGTTTCACAAGTTGAAAGCATCATTTGCAACACAAAAAAATAAACATGTACATAAACCCCTAACTCTCTCACAAAACAACCTCAATTTGCTAGTTTTTCAGTCACAACTCAATCCAAAACAATTAAACATGAAATACAACTACATCCATATTATATAATGTAATCAACACAAAATTTTAAACTTTAAAAATGATTTTATATTATTTTTTAACAAATAAAATGGGATATACATGGCGCTCTCATTTTTCTTACCACTAAACATTTGCTAACAAAATCTTGTTTGTTGTTGTTAACGAGGCAGAGAGAGATAAACTGATGAAGTTGTGGATGGGTGGTGGAGCAGGGGTGGCGCCACCAGAGTGGGTGGACAGACAGACAAGTCAATAATAAATAACGCCGCTCTTGAAAAGCCACCATTTCTTGCTTTTCAATGGATCTCTGTGTATGACTTCTGTCTTTCTCAATTCTATAAAAGTCTTTCCCTCCTTTCATTTATTCCTTATTTATTCTTCTGCTTCTTTAGATTACCACTGCAAAGCTTCTGTCCAGTATTAATTACTGACTACTCTTAATTAATAACCCTAGCTATTGCCTAATTCAACAATAATTTCTTGAAAAATACTAAAACTTTACCCCTCTCCTCCACTGCAAACTGTATTCGTATCACGTTGACTTTACCTGCAAACATTTTTCAATTCAATCCAGCGGTCTAACTTGAATCCATACTATGCTAATTCCATTGTTCGAACATTTTACTGGTGAATGAGTCGGGTCGTAGATTAATTAAATCTGACCAGGTTAATTTCTAATTTAATTCAATATAAAATATAATCTTGGTCAATTATGAATTAATGGGCCATTGAAGGTGTATCAAGTTATAGATTAATTAAGTTAATTTCTAGTTCAATTCAATATAAAATATAAAATCAACAGTTTATTGAATTGGCTAACCGAACAAAGCCAAATTTAGTAACAAATGGCTAATTATGTTATTACAGGCTTCCCCAATGTTTTTGTTGTCAAAACTCTTAATGTTTTAGAAAAATGATAAAAAGCAAGAAAAAAATTAAAAAAAATAAAAAGTATTTAATAATAATTCGGTTATAAATTCAACAATAGATCTTACTAATGTAATTGTTCATGTATATCTTAAAAGTTTTTTTTTTAATATTTAGCACCATATCCTTATTTTTTTTAGATTAACATGAGTGTGCGGGTCAGCTTACGTACACCTCGACTAATCCCGTGGGCCCTGAAATTAACGACTATATAACCTCCAGTGGCCCTAAAATTTATAGGATTTGAATTGGTGATCTTTGAAAAACAAACTCAAAACTTTACTAATTAACCTTCATCTCTCAGAATTAAAAATAAAAAAAAATCGAATGGTTTTCTTAACACCAATGGTTATGGGATAGAAAGACAACATTGCATAATCCAGCTCCAAAGCATAATTAATTATTTTTTTGATTAATTCATGAATGGTAAAAAATCGAATTTGGATGGACAATTAGTAGCCATCATATCGAAGTCTAAAATTTACTAAATGATGTGTAATGATGGAAAGGTGAAGCCTAAAAAGAAATAGAGTGCATGGGGCGAGTGGAGCATCATTTGATGTGACCTTAATTTCCTCCTAAGTTTCATTAACATTGTTTCTAGCATAATTGCACCTTTCTCATCATTATTCAACTTTAGTAACATGATTTCCATTTTGGCTCCTCGTCACCATAACCTTTTTTGTGAAGTTTAATATAATCCATTTCTAAGAATAATCTAATATAAAACCTCATCAGACGATAAATTTGAAATAAAATTAGGATTAGGTGAAATGATTAGCCTTAAAAAAAATTATAATGATTTTTTTATTTTTTTTTACTTAGATTTATTGACTCACGGGTCAACCAAGTTTTGAATGGATTCACCATATTATTTATTTTTTTTATTTTTTTCTATTTGAATTAGAAAAATACTGGGTTAATCTCTTATTTGTTTCAACTTAAATCAGAAGAGTCCTGGTTAACCCTCATGGCTAGCTTTAATATATGTTATTGGACAAAGGATTACCTTAAAAAAAAATATTTCAAGTTTGTACAAAGTAATAAGTTTTATTTTCATCAATTAATTAGCCAATTGAAGTTCCCTGCTTTTCCCAATTTTATACAGACGATTAAGAGTTTAGTTAATGGAGACATTCTAAGAAATTTTGTGCTGAACATTGGCTCTGGGAACTCAAGGTCTCTCTAATCAATTACTGGATTCACGTTCATATAATATAATGAAATATAAACAAATCTTTTTTAATGCATGATTCGAGTAGAAAGCCATTGTTTTTATACAGCTAGTGAGGTATCTTCGGATTGATTTTGGACTCTGTGTAAATACTGGCGTGTTATAAATTTGGTTCAGCTCCCTTAGATTCACGTCCTTTCCATCCCACTCTACCATGGCTGTAAATGAGTAATGCTGTGTGTCCCCCAGGCTCAGACACATCAGTTCACATCATAAACTCACTGCTTGCTTTATGCTGTCTAGCTCTCTCACATATTAATTTCTTGCTTTATTTAGTATCAAAACGTCGAACCTGAACCCAACTCAACACTCCATTTTGTCTAAGTTTTTAAGCTAACAATTCGATCTTGATCTTCCTTAAGGGTGATGTTACTTATCCATGCAGGACCTTAATTTCTTCTTCTGATCTTATATAGTTCAAGCATATACGACGTATATCTAATTCCCCATACAGATTTCTTCTATGGACTTTCAATTAATTTTATATATATGAATATGCAGGCTCTTGGTCTCAGCATATATGGAAGGAGAGCTCAAAATGAGAGGTGGTGATCTGATCAGGCCAGGAAGATTTTGCATACTCTCAGTGGCTACCATTATTAGTTCTTTGCTTGCTGTGTTCTTTGGTAATACCAGCTTCTTTTCCCTCTTCCATGTCTATATATATATATACATTTACACATATAATTTGTCAACTAGTGACGCTAAGCCTAAAAGAATTTAGAGCTCGTGCATGTTATGTCAGACAACAATTGGGAAAAGGGATCATGAAACTTCTGGGCATGCAGGTAGTTTCATTCGCACAATTACTTCATTATAGCCAGAATGCTCCTTTTTTTTTTTTTTTTTGTTTACAGAAGATATCTACCATAGTAGCATGCACGCAAGCAGCCTTGTAAGTCTTTTATTAAACCCGGTCCAAACCCAGTCATGTAAACACAGAGATTTTTTGTTTTTTTAAGAAAAAAAGAAGGGACACTATTTTAATAAAAATAATTAATTTAGGTTAACAGCTACGATTTAAGAAGCCTTGCTGGTCTTTTGTTGTTCCACTTCCATTGTCTTATAAAAGCATGTCCTGTGTCAGAATTAAAGAGATCGATAAAAGGGCAGAAAGAATAACATTTTTAATTCATTACCACCCTTAATTAATATCTTAATGTTTTAGTGAAATTAATTTTCACTTTTTGTTATATATATCTAGATTTTGAATTGTGTAACATTTTCATGACAATGCAGTGACTGAGTTGTTTCATTTGAAAGCTGTTAGTGAAATTGGCTCTAAAAAACCAGTCTTCTACAAGGAAAACAACACCAATTTTGCCAGGAAGCTACTGCAGTTACCTGGTAAAATGTCTCCTCCTCTATGTCCCTATCCTAATTTTCTACTCTACAATTTTTATTGCTGTTCTGTTCTAATCCAAAGAGTTAGACCATTCATCATTTTGATATGGTTAGATTTGACTATATCATCTAGGTCATGTGTTAACCCGTTAAAATATTCAAGTTTAATCAAGTTAATATCAAATTAGTTTAAATTGAAATATTTTCAGCCCGCTGTGTCGCGTAAGGTTTAATAATCATAGGAGATTTTCCCTTTTTTTCCTATTTCTTTCTTTCTTTTTTACCATGGAGTGTTAGAGATTTCCGTTTTCTCTTGTGGAAACAAAAGGCGTGTTTCAATTCCCAGGCCTACCTTCCTTTTCTTCCCTTTTCGTTTTTTTGGGCAGGGACTACTGTGCCCTTTAATTACAATGAAATAGTTTAAAATCTAGGGATAAGTTACCTTGACTTCTTTGAAAATCTAACAAGTCAAGGCATTTAAATTGTTGAGTTTCATCGGTTCAAAAAGAGAAAGAAAAAGGAACCAATGGTTTTCAAGCCCCCAACTAGGCTTAGGCTTGAGGCCTCTTAAATCCTCAAACAAATGGTGTCTTTAGACAGGGCAGGCTCTTTCATGGAAGCCCAGAATCATTCCAAAGCCTTCACGGTTAAATTTGGTCTATCATGTGGCTTTACTGAGCTAAGCAATAACATCTTGATGAACTAAACAAAACTCAAGTGACAAATCTCTTGCAATTTGTTATCTTAAACAGATGCTGGGAGTACGAACCGCGTAGGCGCAGCTTGTTCAAAGGATGGCATTGATATAGTTCAAGGCTCAACAGCTCCTCTTCCAAATGGCATACCATCATACACGGTTCAAATACTGAATGTTTGTGTCTCCGGTTGTAGTATATCAAACATTCATGTCAGTTGTGGATGGTTCAGCTCAGCCAAACTGATAAATCCTAGTGTGTTTCGACGAATTTACTACGACGATTGCCTTGTTAATGATGGAGAACCTCTTGGCCCTGGAGAAACCCTCTCCTTCCAGTATGCTAACAGTTTTCTGTACCCATTATCCGTCTCTTCTGTTGCCTGTTGTTAAATCAATGGGTGGAGTGTGGAATTTGTTACTTAATTTTGTTTTACTGTGTGGTATTAGCCTTCTTTTCAATATAATTATTGTGTCTGATTGTGTCATGAAAGAAGCAATAACGATAAATTGGGGCGATGCTATAATCTTTGATGAAGGATAGTGGATAAAAATGAGGATAAAAATGTGTTTGCATGAGAAGATGAGGTTATTGACCAAAAGATAAGGTGAACACTGCAATATGAGATCTCTTGAAGTCAGAAAGATTTTCTCATCTTCGTACAATTCAACAGAAAGGAAAACCTGTCAATCTAGTATGAATAATCATAATTAAATTCAGAGACACCAAGCATGACAGAAAGCACTTGAGAAAGAACATAGAAACTGCCTCCAAAGATAAGAAGAATGAGCACTGCAGTAATGGGGTTCTTGAGCAATTCCCCTATAGGTTCGAAGATTGTGTAAAGAGCACCTGTGCTTACAGTTAATGCATAAAGTGCATACCTCCTCACGTTCTCCCAAAACTCTTCCATTAGAGGCCCTTCAGGACCTAAAGCCAATGCCTTCTGATCATCCATGGCCATCAGAAACCACACAATTCCTACAGACACAGCTCCCAGAACAAGAAACCTTGAATGCTCATTTTTTGGGAGTTCCTGTTTTATAGGTGTGAATTCAAGCAATACTGCTGACTTGTCTATGCGCTTTGTTGCAGCATAATTTCTCGTAGGACATGCTAAAGTTTTTCTTGATGTACCTGCAGCGGTTTTCGCAAGTATTACGGATGGATACGTGGGATGCTGAAGATGGGGTTTGGCTCTGATTGGAATGAAAGCGGGAGAATTTGAAGTCGGGTGGGTGAGATTGGTGCATCCCAGGAGGTGAAATTTGGATCTCATGGTCTTCATTTTCCTGATTTTTTCTTGAACTTTAGACCGTACTGCTATGCAGCCATGGAAGACTTCAGAGCTCTACAGTAATGCAGCATTGAAATTCTAGTGTGTGGCTGTATTTATTTATGAACACACCTTATCCACTGCAATCTCTTATGGCTAGAATGTAGGGGTCCAAATTCAATGTGGATGCTAACATTTTTACACACCTAGAGCACCTATCATGTATTTGTCAATTAAAGAAAGGGACTATCATGCCATTAATTAGTTCTAAAAAAAAATAAAAGTCATTCGGTTTTCACTGTTATCTCAGAATCATAGAATTGTGGATTGGAAACAGTGTAATAATGTCTAAGCCTTTCTTCACGGAACTTAAAATGTTGCTTTTGAGGATATTTTTGTATTTTTACAAGGATTCAAGTGGCATTTTTGAATTTTTTGGGGGCAGATTAATCTCTACATAAATTGTATGATTTTTTTACTTAAAAAACAAAAATAATTATACCTATCACTTGGGGGTATTCTTGACGTTTTAGATTTGATTGTATGATAAATTCACAAACTTACCCCAAAAAGAAAAAAAAAAGCAGGTGTGCAAGGATATTTATGTATTTTTCTTTTAGCTTTTTGAGTAATTATTGAATTGAGGGAGGGGTTATTGTGTCTTTTACCAATTATATAATATTATTTAAATTATTAAATTGGAGGCGTGTGGGGCTCCAGAAAATTTGTGGCTGCGCGTGCGGCCAAGTTACGTGCCCAAATGATGGTTCCAAGGCGGTGATGAAATCCTATTGGTGGTTCCAACCTGACCATGCAACGCGTGTTTCTTCTCCATCTCTGATTTGCTGTTAACAACCGTTTTTTTTTTCTTCTCATTTTTTCTCTTATCCTAGGAAAGCGCGATGTCCATAAAAAAAATTCAATGCAACCTTTTAATTAGTTTTATCTTCAGATACAGTCCCCACTCCCTGGTCTTTTAATTATTATTTTTTATTTGAAATAATTTATAAAAAAATAAATTGTTTTTAATTTCATCCTCAATAGATTTTTTTTATATTTGAAATTTGATCCTTATAAAATTCAATGCAACCCTTCAGTTATTTATGTTCGATCTTGCTTTTAAATTTTTTTTAATTAAATTAATTTATCTTATTCTTCAACATTAAATTTGTTTTATATTGATCTTTTTAGTTGAGTCTAGGTATAGAATTTAACGGTTTGCAACTTTGAGAAATTCACTTGGGTTTAGAAAGTTCATCCAGATTTGCTTGGTTTTTTTCTCTTTTTTTGCTTATTTTTTCAGTTTCATCCTCAAATATTTTCTTAGTTTTTTTTTCCACTTTCTATGGGATTTTCCATTCATTTTGAAAAAAAAAACACATGTTGCCTAAAGTTTTTTTTCAAGCTTTGTCCAATTTAGTTTTTTACGAGGATTTTTACTTTTGAATTAAATATAAGCATCAAATGTTTTTCGTGCCATGTTATAATTTCTTTTGAAAATTGGGCCATCTTAAGCTCCAGGTCCTCTGAGTCACGAGTCAACTTGTCGAATCGAGCATAGTTTTTAAAATAGTGTATTTTGATTTTTTTTCAATTTTTTTTTTTCAAATTGTTTCCTTCACTCTCTTTGTTTTTATCTTTGTTCAGGATTATTTTTATGAAGTTGTGGCCTTAGGAATTTTTAATTTTACCATTCAATTCAATATTTGAGATTTTAGTTTTCAATGTTTTGATTTTTAATTTTTATTCTTCATCTTTTTATCAATTTTTCATTTGTTTTTAATTTCATCGTTAGATACATAGTTTTGATTTTTTTTCAATTTCATCACCCGGATGTGCTGGTATCTTTTTCCTGATTTCATGTTTTGATTATTGGGGATTGACCGTTGTTATTTTTTCAATTTTTTTTCTATGATATCAAATTGTTATTTTTTTTTCTTTTTTTTAAATATACTTACATGGATTAAGTATTTTTTTTTTACAATTCAAAAAAATTAATCTAATCCATGACGAATCACGTGCAAGTTATCCAATGTTAACTATATTAGATCATTATCAACTACTAAGCTGATAATTCCAATTTCTAATGAAGATGTTGAAATTTAATGAATGTTTTTTCAATAAAAAGTGACTGTTAGTCAACAAAGCCTAGTTGAATTGACCCAAGAATTAAATGACTTATTCTCTAATTTTGTTTTTTTTTTTTTTTTTAAATCAAATTAGAGTTAATTTAGATAGTATTTGATAGTGTGGTTGCAGTTGCTTTTCAAATAATTTTTCGTGCCGAAATGCATGTCAATGATATTTTTTTATTTTTTAAAAATTATTTTTGACATCAGCACATCAAAACGATTTAAAACATACAAAACATATTAAATTTTAATAAAAAAAATTGAATTTTTTAGGAACGCGGTTTTCACCGTGTTCCCAAACGTATTCTTAGTTTATTGACTTAACTAGTCAGTGCATAATTATATTAATTAGTCAAATTTCTTTAACTTTTTTTTAAAATTCAAATATATTATTTTTTTAAAAAAAATTATTACCTTGAATTAATTGAAGTTCATCGTGTCAATTAACATTACCAAAATCTGAATTCCTCCCCCATCTCTCCCAGCCTAGCTAAAGGAAAGGGCATATCTTAATTAATTATAGTAATCAAAACCAATAAGGGAATTTGAGAGGTCTAAATTACTTTTTATATATAAATGAATTATTATTTATCTCTTTGGTTTTGGAAGCTCAATATTAAATCTCTATATCTTTATATTTTCTTACACGGTCATTGCATTGTTTTTCATGATAATTTAATTGTTTTTACTAATCAATTTAAAATGCATTTTAAAAGGGATAAATTATTAAAAAAAAAAAAACAAATTAAGTTGGCCAATGAACTAACTTATAATTTTCAAAATAAAAGGACTAAATTATAAAATTATTAAACAACAGGGATTAAATTATAATTCACTTTTTAAAGGGGATTTCCTCGGGTTTAAATAAAAAGTGTTGACTTTTTTTTTTTTTTTTCCCAATTACAACGACATATTACACTTGTCTCTTCTTCTTTTATTTTTTCATCAATTTTGTTTGCACTCTCAAGTCTCTTATTTTACCCTTTTTTTTAATCTTTGCATAGCAATCTTGAACTCATCACCTCCTTTTTTGGCTGCATTGGTGCCCCTGACCCTAAGCTCTTTGTAGCTTCTCAAGCTGAGTGAGACCGGCCCTCTTTGTTTTTTGACTTGGGTTTAGGATTTAAAACTCTAATCTTCTCTTTTTAGTCTCGTTTAAGCTGCTTTGCTTGCAACGCATTTGCTGGCTGCTGTTTGTGTGCTTGATAGAGAGGATAGTTTGGATAAAGTTTGTGTCTTGTGGGAGATTTTTAAGCAAAGGTGAGTTTTTTCTCAAATGGGTTTGGATTATTTTGTGTTTATGTTTATTGTCTTTAACTGGTTTTTTAAGTTTTTTGGGTGGCCATTAGGGTTTTTTGAACTGTGTTGGTTTAGTTAGTATCAAAGATTTATCGCTTGAGTTGGTGAATTTCAGGTAAAAATGTTGATAGAAACCATGAAGTTGAGATTTTGAGCTCTTTTGGGGGCTATTTATGGTCATTATGTCTGTTAGTAATGATGTTTTTGTGGCTTGGGAGGAGCACATTATATGCCATGAACGTGGTAGCCGTGTGGTTCATTATCACTTGAAGGATACATTTGGGGGTTTAGTTCTTGCTGTTATAGGGACTGAGAGGAGTATAAGGCACATGACATATGTAGTTTCTGACGAGTTTTTGGAAGCCTATGGGTCCAATGAGTCCATCAATGCATCTACGAAATGGAGAGCCCGGCGAGAAGTTGTGGACTGGTTGACATCAATGGTGTCAAATGAAGGATCCCCTCTACATGTTTCAAGTACGTACTCTATGTGTTACTGGTTACTGGTTATGATTTTGTAGGTTTATATGGAATGATATTGAGGGATTACAGTTCTTATTTTGTAGTTGTATTTGTAATTACATTAAAAGCATTGCCTTGCCAATCTAGTTTTGAGGGTCGAGTATAGCTTTGGGAATAGACTGCATGTGATGTTCTGCTTTACTAATGACACCGGCATGATTTGAATTTCATCTTTACATCTGTGTTAAGTCATTGGATTATGTCCTAGCCTTATCTATTTTGTCGGAGTTGGTCAAGCATTGCCATTTTTGGAGATTTAAATTGCACATATTGCAACTCAATTTCTCAAGGTGGAAAACTAATTATGTTGAGATTTTTGTTAGTCATTTGGAAGCACCCTGTGATGTAAACCAATTTTGCATTTTATACCCTACTGGAGCAAAGGAACCATGTGCTTAGTTTATCTTTTGGTGTAGCCAATATCTTAGGCCATAAATGTCCATTCTCTGCCTTCACACCAGGGTGGATATCATGCCCTTCTTTTAATTGTGCATCTAATTTTTTTTTTTTCTGGATTGTGTTACACATGTGCTAAGACATATAGCTTTATGTGTGCGTGAACTCACTCGCACAGTCAAAAAACAAAATAGCTCGATTTTTCATGAAGGTAATGGGTTACTCTCATAAAAAGCAGTACTCCACTACTTTATGAAACTTTCAATATAATTACATTCAAATGGTTTGTGAGCAATGACTTATGGAATCTGAGCCATTCAATTTAAAATTAGTTATGTTATGAAACTTAGACTGCCAGCACCCTACTTCCAGTCTTACGAATTTAACGTATTTGGCATGACAAGGAAACTGGCATCTTATTACCTTTTTGTTATGGAAAGCTGAATTATAACAGAGCATCTTTCCATATATGCAGAGGTTGTCTTTCACGTGTCTTCATGTGTTTGTTTTCATAAACTCTTCTTATAATCCCATTCTCCATCACATCAGGCATCTCTTTCTTTTTCTTTCTCCTCTTATCTGTCTCGATTGATTTCACGTCAGGGTGAAGTCAAAAACTAATGGAAGGCTTCTCAGGTGAAATTATTGTTTTATGCTTCAGAAGTATTCGTGATAGCTTATGTTAAGATTTTTTATTTTCCTGTAATTATGTTTTTTTCACTGAATGCACATACATCCTTGAGTTAATAATGAGATGTTATAAGAAAAATTAGATGCCATAATTATGGGCATGAGTGTGTGATTCTGTGTTGCTTCGTCTAGTAATTGTGTGTATCCATGAAATGGGTAAAGGCAAATATGTGGAAATCACATAAGCATAGGCAGCCCCTCACACTGTATATGATATTTGTAAAATAATGCTGTTTTCTGGATTGAAAGATATAATTCTCTGGTCCTCGAGTTTGCGTAATTCATGCCTGTCTTTTGTTTACTAGTTTTGATGTCCAGAGCACAAATTACCATTCTCACTTTTAAGCTCTCCATCTACATATGGTCCTCTTGGTGCATTTTCTTGCATATATCTAATTCTTTTAATTTCAAAGGGCTCGAAGAGTTTTATAAATTTTCTCAGCAGTGGTGTTCACTTTCAACTGTTGGATCGGAAATTTATGAGAAATGCTAAAATCTCTTATGGCAGATGCACAGATAAATGGCTCAGCTCAAGGTTCAGGATCTTTTGGAGTATCAGTGACTGGATTCAATGCTTCGAAAACCTATTTGCCAGTTCGGATGGTATCGACTTATTGTAGTTGTTATGCATAGTTTTAGATTTTTTAACATTCTTTGTAGTTGTTGACTCTGTCGCTTTGAATTCAGGCTCGAAGCAAATTGAAGGTTCAGAATTCACACATTAAGTGGTTTGGTGCAGCATGGATATGTGCTAAAGAACTCAAGCACTACCCAGCCTTTTTCAGAAATGGGACTACCATAACTGTAAGTGTTAACCCATTGGCTAGTTATTTCTTTATCTAGTTGCAAACTTATCTTTGTTGAGTGGTGTTACTTTTCTTCATCCTTCTGCACATTTGTCCTCATAAATTATTGTTATTATTATTAGTGGTAGTGGTAGTAACATTTTTTAAACAAAACTTGATGGTTAGGTCCATTCCTTCGTATTTATAATGGCTGAAGAAAAAGGCCGCTACCTTGGATACCTGGAAGATATGTATGAAGACAAAAAGGGGCAGAAGAAGGTAAAGGTGCGGTGGTTTCACCATAACCAGGAAGTCAAGGGTGTAATTCCTCAACTGAATCCACACCCCCAAGAAGTTTTCATCACACCTAATGTCCAAGTGATCAGTGCAGAGTATATTGATTGCCCAGCAACAGTCTTGACACCCCGACATTATGATAAATGTATGGCTGGTGTTTCACATACATCAACATCCGGTGTCCACATGTGCTTTAGGCAGTTTAAAAACAACAAGATCAAGCCGTTTGCTCTTACTAAATTGCATGGATACTTCAATCAAGCAATCCTCTCTACTTTGGATGGATCTATTGTCCCTAAGAAAAAGGTTAGGTACGATAATTTGTACAAGGAAGACGAGGAAGAATTGACCCATGATTACCCTACCAGTGTAGGTAGCAAGAGAAGTAGAACATCCAAGGAGCAAGACAGACTTGAGAGTGGATCAGGTCTCAGAAACTGGGCCTGTGGAAACCAGATAGCAAAATGTAAATCAGGATACCCGAAACTGAAGCTACGGTTATCAAAGGTTTCCATGGGAATTGAGTTTGTTATACCCCAGTCCAAATGTTCTGCTCCTTTCAAAGTGAATGAAAAGATAGAGATGCTCTGCCAAGATAGTGGGATTCGAGGCTGCTGGTTTAGATGTAAGGTGTTGCAGTCCTCTCAGAAGCATCTGAAAGTTCAATATGAAGATGTCCAGTATGTGGAGGGATCTGGAAATCTAGAGGTATGCAAATTCTCTTGTATCTCCTATTTGATACTGACAATCAGTAAATTTTGGCGGTGGCAGGCGAAAACATTTGGTAGGATCATCGCATTGCCTAATTCTACACCTCTTCCTCGAAAGAAGAGGTTATATGTTTGAAATTTGAATCTCCCTCCCCAAATTATCAGAACTTTCTATTTGACCCGTGCCTTGGAGTGATCATCAAAAAATATTTTGATTCTTTAGTATTGTCATATTGGAGTGCATTACTTGGTCATAAAAATCTTAACATTTTTCATTCTCTTTGAAGCTAACCTTTAATGGACTTTATTTTTGGTATTTTTATTGTGTCATAGGAATGGGTCCCTGCTTCCAGAGTGGCTGCTCCTGATAAACTTGGCATGAGATGTTTAGGTCGCAAGACAATCCGGCCACATCCTCAAAATCATTCTACTGACCATATTTTTGAGGTTGGAGCCCCAGTTGATGCATGGTGGAGTGATGGATGGTGGGAGGGTGTTGTATCTGGAGTTGACATCTCTGGGAGTGATTGCCTGCAAGTTTACCTCCCTGGTATGGTACTGTATGGCAATATTAGATATATTTCTTTCTTCTTATTTTTTAATCATAATCATCATCTGGCATGAGATGTACTCGCTCATGCATTTGCAGTTCTATTTTAATTATGTTTGTTAGTAACCATGGTTAATGATGCTTTTAGGTGAAGGCAAGTTCCTGACTGTCCCAAGGAAGAATGTGAGGAGTTCCCGAGATTGGGTTGATAACAGATGGGTTGATGTAATGGCAAAGCCTGATATACTCCATCATCTATCTGCAGATGCCATTTCTATCATCCAGCTTGAGGCACGAGGTTGTGATACTGCTGCATCACTGGAGCACAAATTTGTCAAAACTTCCAGACTTGAAGCTATTGAAGAAGATGAACCCTTACCTGGTTCAGTTGTGTCTGGTGATCTCAAAAATGTTAAGGAGGTCTATTTGAGACAGAGGCATGGTGTAAATGAGAAGGATGAACTAAAAACACATGGAGCTGTTGATGATGATGATGTTGGCGGTGATTTTCATCATGAGGAGAAAGCGAACAATGTTGCTATCGCGGCTTATGTTGACAATGGTGGTGAAGATAGCTCTGGCAATAACACAGAGTTTCTTTTGGACGAAGATCTTAAATCTGTTAACAAGATAAGTGAAGCAGCAAAAACTTTATAAACGATCACCCAAGTTCCATTAATAGATGACATAGCTAGAGTGAAGTTTTAACTGTGAAGGTGGGTTAGATGGCTTCCTGTGTATAAAGATAGAGAAAGGGTTGTCACAGCTACAAGAGTCAGATGACCTGCAAGTCTTCTCCAACTTCTAGAGAGTTGGCAGATATATAGTAATATGAGTACCAACTTTTACTGAAATCAACTTAGTGTCAGAAGATGTTGGATTTAGAACTTTGATGGAATCAAGTCAAGCTAGACAGTAGCTCAGTTCAATCATAGGATAGTTTATGAGTTGGTTTCAGTTCAATCTTAAGATAGCTTTAAGTGTCGGTTTGCACCATGCAGTCAATGCTGGTGATGTATGTGCAATTTGAGAATTGCTCTTTAGTGTCGTATAGGCGTATATTACAGTATGTGTTTGCAACTTTATGAACTGCATTTCAGTCAAATAGGCTTATGTTTTACAGTGTAGTTTTTAAGGTTTAGCTGTAAAGGTTACAAGGTTGTTTTTGTTTGGAAAAGAAATAGAAATGTAGTTGTTATTTCACCTGCCTTTCTTCATATGTTTTTGTCTAGGCATTTGCTTCATTTATTTTGTTTATGATACCCAAAAACCCATTCCAGATTTTCCTGTCCAGTTAGCTCTCTAGTCTATGTTGAACGAGAGAACGGCTTTCCAGCACTGCTTGGATAGGCCTAATTGGGTTACTCCATAACCTTCTCAGCACTGCTTGGATGTGAAAAAATGCCCTAATGTTGATTTGTTCTTTTCCCTAATTATTGTCGTGTGCGTTTTTAATCCTCCATTTTATGTGATGCAAGGTTAATTTTGTCGGTTTGGCAAGTGAGAACATCATGATAACGTAGTAACATTCGAAATCTCTATTTATTTCCTCCATTTTCAAGAAAATCGTACTCTCTATTTTGGCTCTTTGACCATGATGTGCTGTAAAACTTTTGAAATGAAATCTTTACCCATAACTGAGGGGGAATCAATATTTTTATGCAATTGATAGAGTAAGTTAGCAAATGACTATCATGGAATTAAGCATGATGGGGGTTTGGTTTTGCCTTCCAGAATGGTATGAATTCCATGAATTGGTACGCTAGTCTACATGGTACAGGTGCACCGGCGAACTTGATGCAAGTTTAAAAAGGCTAAGGTAAAGCATATTTTTATTTCTTTAAAAGAAAATGAACACAACATAATTAAAGAAAATTGAGGACAAGCATTAATGAGCATCAAGGTTGAGCAATCCCCTTCTTCACAAGTATATCATACACCCTATCAACTTTGCTTGCTTCAATCTTGAACAAGGGGTGAGCATCCAATTTCTTAGTGATGTTACCGCTGAAGATCTCTTTGGTCATGACCTCTTGCATCTTGAGGTAGACAGGAGGAGGTAGGTGAATCTCACGGCATAGCCGTTTTTCCTGCCGACGCATTAAAGTTAGCAACCTCAATGGCAATCCAAAAGACATTATACTTGGGAATTCACAATGAAGCCTCAAGGGCAGTGCATGACATCGTTGGACAATTCTTTTGCCATTTAACTTGAGGAATGATGAATGCTCAGCAATAAGATGTTTGTTGTTGGTGCACAACAAAGAACCAGATCGGGCATTGTTTACAAATGTTGATGAAGAAAAGCTACCAACCAGGGATTTGATACTTACAGTTTCAGATAGTAGCTGCGTTTCATAAAAGCCTGTTGTGTCCAAACCATTGGCATAGCTAGCAGAGCCCTGTCCTACAGGTCTAGTACTCGAATCCTTCCTAACAGACTCTGAAGGAATAAATGCATTGGGAGCACCATGGTTGCTAGGACCAACCAGAGCATTGTCTTTCAGTCTACTGGAATTTTCCTCGGCTTCTTTTTTCCTCTTCTGCTCAAGGTACCTGTCCGCCTCAGCTGCTGTGCGGCAACCAGCTGCTTGAGCTTCCTGCATAGTTACAGCAACATGGTTACAATTAAGCATATTAATCATTCACATACAGAAGTCGATGTTCTTCAGTGTGAGTGACAATTTTTCTGTTCAAATCGGTGTCTGCCAAATCCTGTTTATACAGGACATAGCAGCCGGTATTATTTATTTCAAGGGAAAAAGTGAATCAAGTAATTATAAAGGTGCATTTTCAGAATAAATCAAAAACCTTCAGCTCTTCGATCCTTTTCAGCATCCGATGCTCTTCGATAACAACCTGAAGCAATTCCTCATGCTCTTCCTTGGAATGAAAACGCATGAAAGGGTCATAACGCCGACATAATGCCCTCTCTTCTGGAGTCAAGTCCTTTTCAAAAGGACTTGGTTGCAGCAGATTTCTTTCTAGTATGAAATCTTTTCTGCGCTTTCTCTCGTCGAGCCTGTCAATATCCAGCAAGGTTATATAATTGTGAGATGAAATTAAACAGAATGACAGATATATTTGGTATAAGCAAGCAACTTGGCAGTATATCTTTTAACATTCAAAACAAAAATTCAGCATTAGAATTGTAGGTCAAATATGCTTGCTCTGTGATTTCATTTTCATTCCCCTTTAGTTTATGCACCTTTTACCTTAATGCCTATATGTATAGCTCCCTAATCCTCCCATGTGAACAAGCATGATGTAGCAAAGTTCATTCAGACTAACAAACATTGCCAATTCGTTTACTACCTACCGCTTTGAATATATATGCAGCACTCGCAATTTCAGCTCCCGCTCTTCCTCAGTGTCAGTATCTTTAAATTCCATCTCAGCTAGCAACTGCTCAGCATCATTATCATATTCGGGATCAAACTCCTGCCTCTTGGGGTTATAACCGCTCAACTCCATTAAAGATGGACCCTCACTCCCAGAGGAATTCGGTTTCTTCCCTTTAGCATTTCGGTCCACCTGAGGATCTGCCACCAACAAAAACCATGATGACTAACTGATCCTCCATAGAATTGTTCACACATCGAGTAAGCAGACAATAACATAGTACTATCCTACAAATTAGAAGCAGGGAAGCAACAAATTTCAATGAGCAACAACATCCAAATCACATCAATTTCAATTATATCAGATGAGAGAGATTATTTTCAAAACAATCAAGCATGTAGAGGACAATGACAACAGCAACAACAATCACCTACTAAAAGCAATTTGGATAAGAAAAGTCATGTATCAAACCTTCCACTTTAACAACATTAGGTCCATCTTTAACCCGAGCCATGCTAGATGCCTTCTTATTAGCAGCTGTTGCTGCAGAGTTTGTGGTAGTAGGACGAACAGCAGATTCTACCTCTGAAGGTTCAAAAAACAAGGATTCATTGCAGAAATGAGATTATTTCAATTCATCTTCATGAAACATCTAGTTATTTGAGATATTATTCAAACTCACCTGAGTTTAATGTTGATAATCGGCCAGAGGAACCTCCTTTATGCATTTCTTCGACTCTAAGTTAATCAAGGAAATTGGTAGAGGCATGTTTAATAGGTGATCAGATATAAATTATTAAGAGAGAAGAATGGAAACCGTACTTCACTCTTGAAGGAGAAAATGGAGATTCTTCCTTCAAAGTAAGATCCCCAAGCATAGCAGCACCTATAAATCATACATAATTTGTGATCAAAATTTCTTTTCAAAAGGTCATAGTTCAAGAATGTGTATAGCAACAGTAAGTAACACAAAATGACCACGAGTGGCTTGTTCACCACTGAAGTAGGTTTTGCTTCCTACTTCAGCAGAAAATCCATTGCTTTTATGCTAGGAAATAACAAGTTGAAACTAAGGCACACTAGAGCACCCTGCACAATGTATATCAGGAACCACAGTTACAAAGAAAAATTCTAACCAGTACTGGGGATCAAAATATTAGCCTCACACCAAAGAACAAACTAAAATAAAGTTCCACCAAGGAAGCAGAAGTAGAAGAAAAATACAAAAACAACTATTGGTAGAGATATATAATGGTAAGCATTAACACAAACCTTTTTTGTCCTCACTATATCCCTTGGCCATAGCAAGAAGTTCCTTTCTATTTTTCCCAACAACAAGCGACATGTCCTGGAAAGAAGAAAAATGTTCAATTTTATCTTGTTCTACTTAAATCAGAAACAGCTTGAAAAGAGAAGAGTATTTCTATATCATACCGGGAGAGGGAAGTACTGGGATTGCATGTAAACACTATTATAGTGTTCAATACATGTGTCTTTACTCTTTGTCCCCACGTGCTCAGCAATTTCTGCCCAGTTCCCCAATCCATACATTTCAATTCCCTAAAGATCAACAGCATATCTGAATTACCTTGCAATGAACACTAAAATTCCAAACTAAAAAAAAAAACCTTTTAAGAAATTGAAAAAAAGAAAGTTAAACCAAACACCTCTAGAAGCAGTATTTCTTCATCTGCATTCCAATCAGGGCAAATAAGCGGGAAAGATAAATTATCCTGTAGAAATGAAAATACATAAAAAATCATCTTGCCAGCTTTCTAATGTTATAGGTTGAATGCTATGCCCACATAAGAATTGAGACTTATAGGTATTCCAACTAATTAAACCATGAAGAAACAAATGCAATAAATAAGTGAGCATTTGCTAACATGAGAAAGAACAGTTCAAGTATAGTACAGTTATTAAATACTAAATAGAGATGCAACAGGAAAGCCAAAATTTCCTAAATATTTCATCAAACAAACCAGTAAGGTTCCCATGCTGATACAGGGACAAGCTCAATGCCAGATTAAAAAGGAATAATGAACAGAACCATGCAAAATAACAAGTTGGCAAGTTGTTAGAAGGAGAAGCACTGACCATAACCCTGTAAGGGTGATTGCTTTTATGAGGTGTAACCTCAGCTCCTACAGAGAAGCACTCTAAGCATAGGTCAAAATCAGGGCACATAGCGCATTTGATACGGGTCTTCCCTGTTATATCTTTATTGCAATAATTGCAATGGTATAATGCCCTTTTCCCATCACCACTTCCTTGGCCTGGGCACATTAAAAAGTAAAGAAGAAAACAAAGAAAAAGGTCATCAAGATGAGGAGGAAAACAAAATCAATCATCCTTTGGATGCATAGAGATCATATGCATGATGGTGCTTAGAAGAACAAAGAATTTGAGTAATAACAGAAGCATCAATTTTCATGATGTCTTTGAAATATTATTCTGTAATCAGTACCACCTTAACTATCTAGAAGTCTCTGCAATTACAGTTTTTAAACCCCCTATTAGATAACAACTACAAGACACTCATAGATTTCATGTTCAGAATAGGACTCTAACTTGTATTTTCTATTCTACGAACTGCTCATGAAGTAATTAAAGCTTTAGATGAAACAATTCTGTAAGATGATGTTCTATTATACTGTGCTACAGGTAATCATGAAAAAAATTGCTGTGAAAGTTCAAATCTAAAAAACTTATCATTTTTAATTTTCCACAAGGATGGAAAAATTACCAGCCAATAAAGATTCGGAATTATCTCCACTTGCCGCATTCTTCTTCCTTCTTGATCTGCAATGCCAACAACGAAATTCAGGATATACTACACTCATATAGCCAAAATTGATACTCAGTAATCACATAAACAAAAGTAATAAGAGACCATCTACATTAACCACCTTCAATTATGCAGAGACGAATTCTACATTACTAAATTCTATCAAATGACACTTCAAATTCATTTCCATTTTCCATCGTACTAATTAACATTACAAAACACGCAAAAGTAACACCAACAAAAACAGAAAATAAAACAATCTAAAAACTGAATCAGAAACCAAGAAAGCAAACAACTTCAAAAAACACAAACCTCTGAGTAGGGTCTTCATCATTGGAGTGAAAATTCCCTCGAGAACGACCCATTTGTTTCTGTAATCGAGTAAGCTCACGAGTACCTGTATATGTATTGGTATATAAAACAAATAAGACAGACCAACCAAAAACCTGGTATTGATAGACCCAGAAAAACCCTAACAGTGTACACCTCAAAAAAGGTTGAACATCCAAAATTAGCAATGAAAATCAAACATGTAAGGATAATTTACGAATGGGAAATAATGGGTTAGAATCAAAATTGAGATAACACAAATGGGTTGGTGTCAAAATCTAAACTTTTTCAGATTTTTTGCATTTTCTTGAGGATTTTGGATAAAGATAGTTCTGATGATGATTTTAAAATTGTGGGCGTTGTATAGTTTGGTAAAATCTGGATAGTCCTTGCCATGTATGTAAGAAAAACAGCTTGGAATAATCTGTGAGTGTTGTAAGTGAGGTCTAATATCAGTTCTGAGGTTTTATTGCTATATATTTGCAATACTGGCAACTATGACAGGTCTGTTTGTTTCGCGAGAAAATTAAGTTGCCGGTCGAGAGAGAAAATAATGTGTGCTGCGTGTTTTTTTTCCCCCACGCCTTTTCCAAGGTGGGGTCTACTTGGTCTGAAAAAACTATTATATTATAATTATATTATAATTTCTATTTTGTTTTTACAGGAGTAAATTGATAGAAATTCAAGGTTATGTTTGTTTTTGTGGTATAATTATATTTTAAAAAAATTAATTTTTTTTGGTGTTTTTGAATTGTTTTGATATGCTGATGTTATAAATAAATAAATAAAATAATAATTTGATGTATTTCAAGTGAATTTAAAAAAAAAAAACAATCTCTACTTACAATTTCAAATACGTTTTAAGTTAAATTGTGAAGAAAGAGAAAAGTCAAAGAAATAGGACTAAACTAAAAAAGCATAATATAATAGGTGGCATTTTTAAAATTCAAGTGAAAAGTTTACTTTGATCCTTTTAATTTTAAATTAATATATTTTCAACCCTCGATATTTTAAAATTTTAACTGTTGTACAAAACTTCATTTAAGTGGTCAAATTTTGGTTATAGAGAGAGCTTCAATTGACACAGTCTTCAATCATAAAATGATCAATTTTGATGTCAATCTGTTTCATTTAATGAGAAAAGTTCCACTTAGGTGTTATATGTCTTTCCCATCGTCTATGAGGATAGATTTGAGCTCGAAAAGTTTGTTATTTCAAGATGATTTTGGATTTTGAGACTATTTTTGGGCTGTTTGAGGTCATGAATGGATTTGTCAATGTGTGTAGGGTGTTTTTCTAGGTATTTTGGGTTTATTTTTGGGCAAAACAAAACTCATGGTTTGAATTTTTAGTCTTTGGTCACCTAAAATTGGTCCGACAAGTGACATGTCACCTGTTTTTAAAAAAAAAAACAAATAAGAGGCGGATGACAGGTCCACTGTCTCTTGAAGAAAAAAAATTAAAACACAGCCCAGGCATAAGGGCCTGAGCTTAAAGGTTGACACGCCTAGGCTTTTTCTAAGCTAAAGAGTGTTAAGCCACCGAAGCCAGGCATGTGTGTCATGATTCTCTTTTTCATTGTTTTTTCATTTTATTCTTCTTCTTCAATTTTCATCCTTTGATGTCGGTTTTTTATTGAATTTTTTTATTGGCCATGTTTTCAATTTTGATAATTTTTTAACAATTTCTTATGATGTTTTTAATATAATATGATTTAATTTTTACTTAGTTTACAAATAAGATTTCAAAAAATTTTATATATATTAGAAGACATTCTTTCTATGTGGCAGCACATGAATGTTTTTCTTTAATATGCAATTGTTTTCTTGGGTGTCTTTTTTTATGATCGTTTTTAAATAAAACATTGATTCTAAGAAATAAAGCCATTAGATACAATCAAGACTATAACCCATATTTTGATATTAAATATCTACATTCATATCCATCTCTCAACTTTTTAACTTTGTCTTCGGTTAAATAGTGTTTAGTCATTACTTGGTTTTTCACATAAATTGATAACATTTTTTCTAATATGCGCAACCTTGAATAATATTTGTTTTTCTTTGATCGTTTTTATATGTATCTATTTCTATTATGAATTGATCAAATGAAAATTTGATTATAATAAAAAAAATCATTAAATACAACTAGATACATGGTCTGTATTACAAAATCAAATGTCTTGATTAACATCCATCTCTTAATGTTTTCAGTTTAGTATTTAGTTATTATTTTTTTGTATTTACATGGCTTTACTATCTGAATATACATTCAAGAGGACCACACAATGTCCAAAACAAAGACAAGCTTCTTGTAGACCTTTTTTTTTCATGGTGGTGGTTATTGTATTAGACATCCTAATACATACATGTACTAACACTACTATACAAGGATTGTACGCTCGATTTAAGCCATTTATGTTTCAGATTATCTTCGTCATGCCCCTAAGCATAAGCTCTTGGCTCCAAACGAGGATGCTTATGTTGTATTTATTTGGCTTCAGGCCATTGCCCGGTGTGAATTATTTGATCAATGGATCACAAGCTACGTTGATTTTAGCCAAGTATATGTAGTTGGGGATAACACAAGTGGAAATTTAGTTCATCAGGTACCAGCTCGAGTCGGGTTGGATGACATTGAACCATTAAGGATAGATCATTGAGGATAAGTGGTTATGTGACTATGCACCTGGGTTCGCATTGAAACAATTATTGAGTAAATCTTTTTTTGAATTACCACAAATCCATTATAAACACGGTTAATGGAAAACAAGTTCATGTCATTTGCTTTGCTTATTGGTAGCATTGTAGCACTAAAGACCATCCAATTACGTGTTCAATGGGTCCAAAAGCACTACTACTAGCCACTTTGAAGCTTCCACCAATGTTGGTTATAGTGACGAACTGGATTTCCTTTATGATGGTGAATTGGAATATTATAAGGAAATGGAAAAAAGCTGGCAAGGAAGTTGAGGTTTTGATGAATCATAGAGTGGGTCATACATGAGAGGAATATGTAGCAACTTTGTGATGAAATGAAAGAACGTGCTTGAGATGTGTTAAAAATTGTTTTTCAAAGTATTTTTCACTAGGAAAGACATCAAAATAATTTTTTTTTCTTTTTAATATCAACATATCAAAACGATAAAAAAAACACAAAAAAATAATTTAAACCTAAAAAAATTTCAAAAAAATGCAAAAGCACGATCCAACCGCAAAGACAAACGCGACCAAAGTTTTCATCTTGTAATGAAACGGATATATGCATCATTAACACTATGTTTCTATATAGGGCATATATGAGATAGCATTAGCATACAGATTGCAAGGCACATCTAAAACTAACAACACGATTAACAATTGTATTTCTGTAGAGCACAAAAATAAGTGAAAACAAAACAAAGTAAAAAGAAAAAAAAACAAATAGAGGGAAAAAATGGAAGGACTAGCAAGCAAGGAACTGAATGCCTTAGAGTGAATCAATAAATCATAGACATGTAGAAAAAACCTTTGCCCAAGACCAGTCTTGCAGGAAAGGAATAAGCACAATTAAAGAACAACCAAAAGCTGAATCGATAAATCGTATGTCAAAGGAAGGCAAATTGCTTTCCTAGTAGGATCATAAAAATAAAAAAAACAAAAAATAAAGAGAACCCTTCAATCACAAATACAAAAGAACATAGAGATCGGAAAAACAATAATTGAATAACATAACTTCAAGGAAAAAAGGAAAAAAAATATCAAATGAGTAAGGTTCGATAATAGACATCCATATTTCTCAAAAAAACAAAAGGTGAAGAAAGAAATAACATAGAAAATACACAAACATCAAGACCTCAACTTATTTCAAATAACACAAGACAATCAGACCTACAAACTAAGGCATTACTTCCTCCATGTAATCAAATTTTCCAATGTCAAAGAAAAAATTCTCTTTCTTTTAAATTAATAATTGAACCTTACAAGAATCACAAACAAGATAACATTAAAAAATGAGGTCCATAGTTTGTAATTATCTCTTTAATTTGATTGAAATCTCATCGATTGACTATGAGGGCCTTGACATTTTTTTCCTCTTCAATAGATATTGTTTGTATCCAAATTTCCTTCATATTTCTAGAAGTAGGCTAGAAAAATAAAACATGGAAGATGGAGATTCAGCACCTACAACTAAACATACATAACAACAAGATAAACTGTTAAAACTTACAAAGTATATCTTTTGTCTTTCCATATTAAAGATAACGATGTTATTTATTTTCGTGCTTGGGCAACGCTTTTCAAAAAAAATGATTTTTTTTACTTTAAATTATTTTTTATGTTTTTTAGATCGTTTTGATACATTAGATTTTAAGCTTAGTTCAACAAAAAATAATTCATGTTTTGAAACTTGCTAAAGTTGGATCCTCATAATTTTTGTATAAAAATATTGTACTTGGACAAGTTTAATATTTCCTAA